>TARA_R100000687_G_scaffold17328_3_pt1 | contig 84931 bp, 78 predicted proteins | sample TARA_R100000687 | Tara Oceans TARA_R100000687 (sample SAMEA2622685) | marine metagenome | biome: marine biome (ENVO:00000447); feature: mesopelagic zone (ENVO:00000213); material: "saline water (ENVO:00002010), including plankton (ENVO:xxxxxxxx)" | depth 600 m
CCTTGTGCTACGCTGTAAAGATTCCACGAGACCCCATGCCCCGGGGCTGCCGCCATGACACGTACACCTGCACCACTGCGCTGGTTTGTAATCTGGCTTCTGGCCTGCGCTGGCTGCCAGTCTGCCTTCGCCACACAGCCAATCACCCTGCAGGCCAACACCGAGACCGCCGTCCGCCTGCAGCCGGAAAATCTTGAGCTGCTGTTCGATGCCGCCGCGGACGGTGTGCCCGAAAGTATCGCGGCGCGCTGGGCCGCAGGTGACTTCAGCCCGGCGAGCGCGCTGAATCTTGGCTTGCAGAGCCGCGGCGTGTGGGCCCGCCTGGTGATCGACAACACACTGGAACAGCCTGCCGCCATCGTGCTCAGCCACAATTACGCGCCCACGGACCTGGTCGAGGTGCGCCACCCCCGCCTCGACGGCAGCTGGTATCAGCAGCGCAGGGGCGATTTACACCTGGCGGGAAGCCGGGAAAGCCCGAGAACACCGTCCTTCCTGCTGCAACTGCCCGCGCGTTCAACAACGCCGATCTATATCTTCGTGGAAACGGAGTCCAACCTGAATTTCGACATGTCGGTGTACGCGCCCAACGCCTACAACCGCATTGAACAATCCCTCACCCTGATCTACGGCGCACTGTTCGGCGCCGTGTTGATTTCCGCGTTCTACCTGGTGTTGAGCGCGGTCATGGTGCACAGCGGTCTGGCCGTCATTCTGGGGGGTTACCTCGCGGTCTACGCGGCCTACGTGAGCTTCCTGATGGGGTTTGCCCACTACGCCATGCCCGATGCCCTGATCCCCTGGACCAACCAGCTGCACATGCTTGCACTGGCCCTGCTGATGTACCTGGGCGCGCGTTTCTACCGCGGTTTCCTGGACCTGAAACACAAGGCGGCGAAGGCCGACAAGGCGGTCGCACTGCTGCAATGGCTCGCGCTGGGGCTGGCTCTGCTGCACCAGATGCCGCCCATACTCGCGCTGGCGCTCAGCCTGGTCGTGATTGTCATCGGGCCGATCTGCACCACCTGCCTGGCCCTGTACCTGTGGCAGCAGGGGGTCAAGCAGGCTGGTATCTTCACCCTCGGCTGGGTGCTGGCACCTATCGCTGCTGTGTTAAGCACGCTACGGGTGAATGGCCTGCTGCCCAACGCCGACTGGCTGATCCACCTTCCTGCGATCAGCCTTCTGATGACGCTGGCCTGCTTCAGCTATGCTGTCCTGCGGCGTTTTTCCCTGGAGCGGGATCTGGTGTTCATCGATCCCCTCACCGGGCTGCTCAACCGCCGCGGCCTCGATGCGCAGGCGGCCGAGGAATTCGAGCGCCGCGAGCGTTTTGGCACGCCGCTCACGCTGCTCGTGCTGGACATCGATCATTTCAAGGTGGTCAACGACACCCACGGCCACGATGTGGGCGACAAGATTCTCTGTGCGCTGGGGGATTGCCTGACACGGGTATCGCGGGACCTCGACCTTGTGGCGCGCCTGGGTGGCGAGGAGTTTGCCATCCTCTGTGTGCAGACCGACCTGCGCGAGGCCACCGTGCTCGCGGAGCGCCTGCGACTCGCGGTCAGCGCACTGGAAGTGGCGGGCCAGCGCTTCACCGTGAGCATGGGCGTGGCGCCGGTGCGAGACAACGACAGCAGCGTCTGGGATACCCTGGTGCGCGCCGACGACCTGATGTACCAGGCCAAGCACGAGGGCCGCAACAAGGTCGTTGCCGCGGGGCAGGCCGCCTGAGCTGCCCGGCGACGCGCGCTAGCGGGTGCGCTGTGAGGCGATCGTACCGCCGTCCACCACCAGCTCCGCGGCGATGCAGAAAGTGGTTCGTTTGATCCGGACACCCGTTAATGTGCATTTAAGTGTACATTTAACAGTTGGATTGTGGCACAATCCTCTCAAGGCTGACGCATCGGAAATTGACCATGGAAAACCTCCTGACCAACAAAACTGCATCACTCACCGAATTGCGGGACCCCAAGAAAGTCATCGAAAAAGCGGGCGACAAACCCGTCGCAATCCTGAATCGCAACCAGCTGGAGGGCTACTTCGTACCCGCCTCAGCCGTCGCGAAAATCGCGTTTACTCCTGCTGATCCGAAAGAGGTTGCAGACCTGCTGCGCAAACGTCGCTCCAATCTCAAGCCGACGCTTGCCTACCTCAAAGACAAATAAACGTGATCTTCCTCTCACCGCGTGATGTGGTTGAGATTCATGAGTTCGTTATCGAGGGCCACGAACTCCAGGGCATGGCCGGCGATAAATCCATCGAGGCTATTATTGCCAGAATCGACAACCGTATCGCCTTCGGCATGATCCGTGACGTCTTTGAACTGGCTGCCTGCTATGCCTGCTACCTGTCCGTCGGGCATGCTTTTCACGATGCCAATAAGCGGACAGCATTCGCGGCAATGGACGTGTGCCTTTGCTTGAATGGCATATCGCTCGATTACGAGGCGGAAGATATCGGCGCTCTGATCGTGAAGGCGGCACAAGGCATAGTCGATGAATCCGAGCTCGCAGATTGGTTGCGGCGTCGGGCGGTGTAATGGGGAAGAGCCGCGGGGCAGGTCGCCTGAGCTGCCCGGCGACGCGCGCTAGCGGGTGCGCTGTGAGGAGATTGTGCCGCCGTCCACCACCAGCTCCGCGGCGGTGATGTAACTGGCTTCATCAGACAGCAGAAAACGCACCGCGGCCGCCACTTCGCGTGGTGCGCCCATCCTGCCCAGCATCACCGGGCGCTCGAAATGTCCCGGCTCCAGGTGGTCGACCACCGGCTGCATCATCGGCGTGAGGATGTAGCCCGGCGTTACCGAATTGATGCGAATGCCATCGCGCGCCAGATCATCGGCCAGCGAGCGCACCAGCGACAGCATGCCGCCCTTGGACGCCGTGTAGGCCGGGTTCATGTGATTGCCGAGCGTCGCATTGATCGACGCGATGCCGACCACCGCCGAGCCGGGTTGTTCCACGAGCGCACTGCGCAGCTGCTGCACCATGAACGGCAGGGCTTTCAAATTGACGCTCAGCACGGCATCCCACGCCGCTTCGGTCAATTCCTCGACGGGAACAGCCAATGAGATACCGGCGGCGTGCACCAGACCTCCGATGCGGGGCAGCGCCGCGCGGGTTTGCTGCAGGGCGGGGGCGATATTGCCGACCTGGCTGAGGTCAACGCCCACCCCGACCGTCGCAACGCCAAAGCGCTGTGCGATATCGGCCGCGACCGTCGCGCTGCGTTCTGCATTGATATCCCATATCGCCACAGGGCGGCCCACTTCCGCCAGCGCCTCGGCGCTCGCCAGACCAATGCCGGAGGCACCGCCGGTGACAATCACGCCACTGTCAGGGCTTGTTGAGTTGCTCATGTGCACTGTCTCTTTGTCATCGTCACGGGCAATCTAGAGCACTGGACCCCGCTAACCTAGTCGAGTCGGGCAGAAAGCGTCCGCCAGTTCAAATGTGTGAGCCTGCCTGATGATAGTGCCACCCCCTGTGTCTCGCGGCAAAACCCCGAACCCTGTACTGTGTTCTCTCCAATCTGATTGAGGACATCACCGTGGCAGATGCACCCGCCTACATCGTGGCCAACTTTATCGTTCATGACGCCGCTGAATACCGCAAATACGAAAAAGGCTTCTTCCCGATTCTCAAGCGCCACGGTGGCAGCTTCTTCACCTACGATGACAATCCAGACACCCTGGAGGGCCCGGAGCCCCGCGAGGGACGCATGGTGTTGTTCCAGTTCCCCAGCGAAGCGGCGGCGCGGGCCTGGTACGCAGACCCGGACTACCAGGCACTGTCTGAATTTCGCCGGGCCGGGACTGAACTTAAATTCCTGACGCTGCTGCACGGCCTGCCGCCGCGCGCGTAATCACGAAATAATGACGATTCCAGACCTGCCCATCACCAACCCCGACTACGGTACGGGAGTCTATCGGCGCCGCATCCGGCTGGTGCCCGGTGAGGGCACGATGCTTGCCGAATTGGAAGACAACAACCACGGCTTTCGCGTGTGCATTGAACACGATGGACAGCGTATCACGCGGGTCACTGGCGATGCGTTGCGCACGCCCCTCTCCACCTGCCCGGGCGCCCTCGCCCAATTGCAGCGGCTGGTGGGCGCTGATATCCACAGCGATGCCACACAACTGAGCCGGCGCGCGGACCCGACAAGCAATTGCACCCATTGGCTGGACCTTTGCATACTCGCGATCAACCATATCCCGCGTGGTGCCGCTGTCCGGCAATACGATGTCGCCGTCACCGATGAACGTGACGGCGTTTCGGAGCTCAGCGTGCACTGTAACGGCATGGTCGTGCACCGGTGGTACGCCAGTGGCCTTGCGCTGGCAGGCCCGGAACCGTTAGCCGGGCACACTCTCTTCCGCGGCTTTTCCAGCTGGGCGCGAGACTGTTTCAGCGGCGACGCCCTGGAGGCGGCGGTGGTGTTGCAGCGCGGTAATTTCGTGGCACAGGCGCGGCGCTTTGCCGACGTGCCCGGAACGGCAAATGAGCCGGTTGAAAACCACCGGAATGGCAATGTGTGTTACAGCTACTCACCGGAGATTGTCAAGCAAGCGATCTACCGGTCAAGCAGCGTGCGAGACTTCACCGCAACGCCGGAATTACTGTTGAAGTTTGTGTAACAAGCGGGTGGTCACGGCCGCTGGCAAGCTGCTGCGGCCCAATGATTGCTCACACCGCCTCTTGCGCTTCGCGCTGACGCGCGCGCACTTCCACTTCTTCCATTTCCTCAAAGTACGCGCCCTCGCTGATTACGTTGGACAGCTCCGGATAATCCACCGCCAACACATTGCGCATACCTATCACTTCACGCGCCGCCTCCGGGGTCAGGTGCAGAATGTCCTCGTATTTCAGCATGAAATAGGGCTCGGACGTTCGCCCGATCAACAGTCCGCGCTCCATGCGCTCGATGATAGCTGTCATGCACTCGGGGTAGTGCAGCGTAGCGCGCATCAGCTGGCTCGACACGAGCGTGCTGTTGATGATGGTCAACTTGCCCGCGAGCCCCGGACTGAGCACGCTGTGGACATTGGTGATTTTCATCGCCGTGGGCACCATTTCGTTGATGATGTCGAAGGGTGCCGCCGCTAGAATGTGCTCGAAGACGTCGTGGATCTGGGAGCTGCGCATCTGCCAGTAATCCAGGTCGCTTTCCGGCTCGTGCAACTCGATGATGTTGGGTTCAAACTGCCGGTCGTGCAGGTAACGGTAGTAGATGCCGCCCACGCTCTCCGGCGGGTAGTGCCTGAAGTCATCCCGCTCCATGGTGGAGAGATAGCGTTCCGACAGCCAGTCCGCGAAGCGCGGATTCACCTTTTTTTCCTCGTCGAAGAGTCGCTGCACCTCTTCGTAATCCTCCACTGCCCCCAGCGCTTCGTAAAGTGCGGGCAGGCTGTAGGTCGGGGGCAGGTCGCGCCCGTTGCGTCCGAGCATGCGCAGGGCGATGCCTTCCCGCACCCGCGCATCGTTCAGGTACCTCGAAGAGCTGATCAGGATGGAGCTCGCGGAGGTGGGTGCCGTGGCCCCTTTCATCAGGTAGGGTGTTTTCTTGTCTGTCATCAGTGACTCCGTCACATTGCCGGGGAGACGCGCCGCCTCAGGCCGCGGCCGGGCTAAGCATTTCGCCGGGTACGGCACCTGTGGACTTGCCATCGGCAAAGGTCACCTCGCCGTTGACCATGGTCAGGCGCATCGGCGCCGGGTCACGGGTAAAGCGCCAGGTGGTGCCACCGTTTTCGTCGGGCACATCGAAGGCCTTCCTCATCGGCCGTCGATCTACCTCTTCAAGGTTAAACACCGTGATGTCTGCGCGTCGGCCCACCTCGATCCGGCCCAGTTCCTGCAGGCCAAAGAAGTCTGCGACCTTGCCGGTCTGGGCGTGCACCGCCTCCTCCACGCTGATCCAGCCCTTCTCCCGGCAGTAGTAGCTCAGCAGGCGAATGTTTTCGCCGCCCCCACAGAGCATCTGCCCGTGGGCGCCGGCGTCGGAGATGTTGGGAACCGTCCACGGATCCTTGATCAGCCGCACCACCATCTGCTCGTCCTGCGGGAAGGGCGCCATGTGCACCGTGGAGTGGACAGAGTTCTTTACCAGCCATTCGGCCATGGCATCGGAGGGATGCACCCCCAGCTGCTGCGCATAGTCGGCGAGGGAGATATCCACCGGGCCCACGCCGTTTTCCGAGTTGATCAGCAGCAGGCTCTGGGGGTTGGCGAAGGGCGAATGCTTCCAGACTTTCTCGTCCCAGCTGGCCCGCGCGCGTTCGCGCCAATCCGCGTCCTGCAGCAGCTCGAGCTTCTCTTCCTCGCTCTCCGCCAGCACCACCTCGTGCCAGACATAGTCATTGGACTGGGCAAAAATCAGCGACTTCTTGATGCTGATAACACTGGTCGGGGGCACGTGGGCAAAGCCTGCCCGGATATCCCGCCCCTCGCGCTTGAAGCGCTCACGCAGGGGGCCGACCTTGTCCTCGATGTCTTTCTGAAACGTCAGGGTCGGCGCCATGCCTGCCACCTGCGCGCGAATCGGGCGATCGCCGATCAAGCGGTCAATGCGCGCAATGGAATCCGGGGCCGTCTTGCGCATGAAGGTATCGACGATCACCTGCAGCGTGGCACCTGGATACTTCGCCAGCACATCCAACAGCGCCTGCCACTCGGCGTCATCCGCTCTGAGGGTTGGCACCGGACGGTCCTGGCCATCGTGGTCCAGCAGGTTGGACGACATGCCCAGGGCACCAGCGGCCAGGGCCTCGTCCAACATCGCACACATGCGCTGCACCTCCTCAGCCGTTGCGACGCGCTCCCAGGCGTCCATGCCCATCACGGCCAGACGGATCGCGAGGTGGCCAACAAAAGCACCATAGTTGGCGGGAACCCTGACCTTGCTGGTCATGGACGCCTTGTACTCCGGCCAGCTGCGCCAGTCCCAGGGCAAATGCTCCAGGAAGGGTGCCACAGGGATGTCTTCAAAGAAGGAGAAGATGTTGATCATCTCCCTGCGCACTGCCGGGTCATCGGAGACCGGCGCTGCGGTAAAGCCGCAGTTACCGAGAATGGTGGTGGTCACACCATAGCCGGGTAGCGGATCGAGATCTGGCTGCCACCACATGTTTGCATCGAAGTGGGTGTGGGTTTCGATAAAGCCCGGCGACACATAGCAGCCACTGGCGTCTACAACCTGTTCATCGCCCTCGGGCTGCAGGCCACTCGCCACCTCGACAATGCGCCCGTCACGGACGCGCACATCCGCCGCAAACGCGGGGGCGCCGGTGCCATCAACAACCATTCCGCCAGAAATCAGGGTTTTATTATTCATATCATCATTCCTCAAAAGATGAATTGACGCATCCATCGGGCACCCGCGCGCACAGGAACGGTCGGTTTCCGGAAATGCGCCGTAAACGCCGGGCTCGGGACACCAATGAGCCTATCGAATATTTTTAGCAGCGATTATTAAATATCGTTGAGAATAAAAGGCCTGAGCGATGCGGGTCAAGCGTTGGCAGCTGAAGCTGACGTCGGCAAGGTGATCGCTTGATCTATGGGACGAAACAGCGTGGCCTCTTTCCGACGCGCGCTGCCGACAGCCGGGCTGACCGGGTACAGCGTCAGGTCAAACTTGAGCGTCGGCGCCAGCATCGGGTCACGCGGGTCGATGGGCCTGCGGTTATCCATCCACTGTGTGCATTCCTGCGGCGTCAGCATCACCGGCATCCGGCTGTGCCACGGACGAAAAGCCGCTGCGGCCTCCGTCGTCACCAGTGTGCAGGACAGCAGCGGCTCGGTACCGCCCTCCCACACATCCCAGAGCGCGGCCACGGCGATGGTCTGCGCAGCGTTGGTAATCACCCAGGGCTGTTTGCCGCCGTTCTCCACACGCCACTCGACAAAACTGGACATCGGCACGATGCCCCGCTGCTGCCGGAACGGGTGTTTGAACGCAGGGCTGCTGGCCAGCGACTCGGCGCGGGCATTGAACATGCTGTACCGGGTGCTTACCTCTTTCGCCCAGGAGGGCACCAACCACCAGCGGGCGCTATCCGCACGCCCCTCACGCAACAGCACCACGTCCTCCGTCGGCGCCACGTTGTAGCGGGGTTCCGGAAGCTCAAGATCAATATCCAGACGCTGCAGCAATCCCTGCAGGCCGGGCATATGGGTGATGTTGAAGCGGCCGCACATCGCTATAAGATAGTACAAAAGTGGTGCATCTGTGCTTAGTGCGGCTAAACAAGCTGTGACGCCGAGCGCAAAGCAAAGTATTTGGAGCAAGATTGAGGGCCTTAACCCACTGTGGCTGGGCGGTGCGGCGTTCCGATGGCATCATCAATCGAGTTTAGTGAGAACCGGTCTATCCCCCGTTAATTGGGGAGAGCCGCCTTGCTGGGGATATGGCGGAGAGAGAGGGATTCGAACCCTCGATAGGTTTTACCCTATACGCCCTTAGCAGGGGCGCGCCTTCAGCCACTCGGCCACCTCTCCGTACAGACCGTACCCGGGGTGGTCGCTGCGCGTCGGCAGCCCCTCAGGAACGGCGCGCATCATACCCCACACTGATCGCAATTTCAAAGGCTTGCCGCTGCAACGGGGCGATTATCGAGGCGCAGTGAGTGTGATGCGCGACTGCGCAGCCGCCTCCACGTCCTGCCGCTGGAACAGCACCGGGCGGAACTGTTTATTGCGGTACAGCTCGGTCTGGTCGGTAAAATGCGGTGAGGCCGGATCACCGGACTGACTGTAAGTGAGCAGGGCTTCGGCGACCGGGCCGCTGTCCTCGAAGCCGACGGTCAGAATAAAGCTGCTACCGTGCACCACCGGGTAGCCAGCGTCGGTAAGCAACCTGCTGCCGTCAATCGGCGTGGGCGTCAACTGGGCGATGGGGTGATGAGGAATGTCGGACACCATCAGGTTGGCCACACCCTCGTAGCGGTTCCCACCGTGAACCGGGATCCCGCGCTCACCGCGGTAGGCAAACTGGGCTTCTCGCAGGGGCGCATCCAGGGGGTAGCCTGCCGACGCCAGGACAGCCGCGGCATGTGCAAGTTTTTGCATAGCCAGGTCGCTGTCAGCCAGGGTATTGGGGGTGGTGACCGGTGCCGCTGCATCGAAGGGGACGGCAAACAGGTCACCCTGACGCAGGCAGTCTTCGTAGGTGTAGCCTGTCAGCCATTCCCTGAACAGCACAGCACCCCGGCTGTCGAGATCGAAACGGCCGTTGAAACCGCGCAACGCCGCACAGGCGTCAGCCAGGTCCGCCGCCGCGCTGCAGGCTTCCAGCAAGGGGGGCACCAGCAGCAGCGCCGCCAGGCTCTCGTTGTCGAACAGGAGTTCCTGCATGCGCGCAAGGGTGAACGCGCCCTCTTCAATCAGCTGCGCGTTCATGCGTGTGCGCAGACTGCGGGCAGTGGCCTCCGGGCCATACAACGGCGAATACCCGGTGAGGGGCGCGCTGACATTGCTCAGCCAGTAGCTGTCGTTGGCGTTGAACACGTAGTCTTCGCGCTCCAGCAGGGGCCGCCTCTCGAAGGGCTCGGTACCGGGAATCGGTGCGTCGCCCTGCTCCACCCATTCGAACCTAGGGTCACTGCCGTCGAGCAGTACAAAGCCCTTGCTGTCGTACACCTTCGCCGTCAGCGCGTCATTCTTGAGCTGCTGGCGCCAGAGGGCAATCGCCTCGTCACTCAACCGCCCCACCGTGGAGTTGTCGAGGTAAACGGCGCGGCCATCGGCGCTCGCCGCAATGGTGTTGACCCAGGGCATGGCGTTCCAGCGTTTGTGTGCGGCAATGAAACTGTCCATGTCAGTCGCCAGGTTCATGTCCCGCCACTGCGACAACAGGGCGTCGTTGCCGACGTTGGCGTCCCGCGCGGTGAAGGCAACACTGGCGTCCCAGGGCATACCTGGCAGGGTGAGCATCGGCCCGTAGTGGCTGAAATACAGGGTATGGGCTTCAGGCTGCAGGCTGCCATCCGCCTGCAGGACCGGCACGGACACGGCCACTTCACGCATGGCGCGCTCTTCGCCGTTATAGCGGTAGACCGTGGGCTTACCCGGCACCAGTTGCAGGCGGTAGAACACCAGACGCTGGCTGGCAGACACGGTATGGCTCCAGGCCACGCCGCGATTGAAGCCGATCGCCACGCCCGGCGCGCCGAGCAGATGCCCGCCATACACATCCAGCTTGCCGGGGATGGTCAGGTGTTTTTCCCAGAAGCGGTTGTCGCCGTACCAGGGATAGTGCGGATTGCCCAGGAGCAGGCCGCGGCCGTTCGCACTGCGCGCCTTGCCGAATGCCCAGGCGTTGGACCCCATGCCCTGCAAGGCAGCGGCGTCCGCCGCGCGCGCAAGTCGCTGCTGGCTCACCACGCGTTGTGCCAGAGCCGGAGCTGTAGCCGGGGGCTGCGCGGCCACGAGCGCATCGGCCATGCGCGGCAGGGTTTGCGCCATCAGCACCATGCGCGCCATCAGGTCGCTATCGGCAACCGGCTGCAACCAGGCGGCGCCATCGCACCAGGATCCAACACGCCCCTCGGGGTGTTCCGTCAGGAAGCGGTTATAGCCATCCGCATAGCCGCGCAGCCAGGCGCGGTTGTCGTCGTCCTGCCGCGCAAGCGCCGCTACGGCCTGGCTGCGAATGTCCAGCGCGGCGACGACCGCATCGCTGGCGACGTTCGCGCCTTCTTTACCGGGGCCCAGATAGCGCGCCAGCTCACCGCGTGCGGCCAGCAAGGCATGGCTGATATTGCAGACATGGTCTTCGGCCGCAGCATAGCCCTCACCGTAACCGAGGCTGGCAAAATCTGCTGCAGTAATATGCGGTACACCGTAAGGGCTGCGGAGTATTTCCACCGCGTAGCCCGCGGGTGGGACCACAGGTACTGGTGGGCGGGCCGGTACTGCGGCCTCACCCTGTGGTTCGTTCGCGGGAGCGGCGGGAGGGAATGCCGGCGTCTGGCAGCCGGCAACCATCAACAATGCCAGAACGGCAAGGGGGCGAAAACAACGCATCATGCAGGACGCACTCCTGTGCAGGGAAACAGGGGGTGCGGGTTACTCCCGGGAGTCGTCCTCCGGGGCCGCTGCCTCGTCACCCTCCTGGATGCGATTGTAGATTTCTTCACGGTGAACTGCGACATCTTTCGGGGCGTTCACCCCGATGCGCACCTGATTGCCCTTGACGCCCAGCACGGTGATCGTGATGTCGTCGCCAACCATCAGTGATTCACCGACCCGGCGGGTCAGTATGAGCATAACTCCTTGCCTCCTGTCGCCCGCCAGCGCGCTTCCGGGCGGCGCTAACCATGCGCTGCTGAACCCTAAGTGTTAGCCTAGATTGGGGAAAACGCAACTGCGGGTTTGTATCACTTTGCAATAGTCGCGGGGGGCGCCTGGTCGAGTTCAAAGGCCGAGTGCAGGGCGCGGACCGCCAGCTCCATGAATTTTTCCTCAATGATCACGGAAATCTTGATTTCCGATGTCGTGATCATCTGGATGTTGATTCCCACCTCGGAGAGCGCGCGGAACATGGTGCTGGCCACGCCGGCGTGGGAGCGCATGCCCACGCCCACGATCGACACTTTGGCGATGCGGCTGTCAGCACGCACCTCGCGCGCATTGAGGTCTGCCGCCACCTGTTCCAGCACGGCCTGGGCGCGCGGCAGATCGGCGCGACCAACGGTGAAGGTCAGGTCGGTGGTGTTGTCCTCGGCCACGTTCTGCAGAATGACGTCGACCTCAATGTTTGCCTCACCGATGGGACCCAGTATGCGGTAGGCCACACCGGGCATGTCCGGCACGCCGAGGATGGTGAGTTTGGCCTCATCGCGGTTGAAGGCGATACCGGCAATTGTCGGGGTTTCCATCACAGACGCATCCTCCAGCGTGATGAGGGTACCGGGGCCGTCCTTGAAGCTGTGCAGCACCCGCAGCGGAACTTTGTATTTGCCGGCGAATTCCACCGAGCGAATCTGCAGCACCTTGGAGCCCATGCTGGCCATTTCCAGCATTTCCTCGAAGGTAATGCGATCCAGGCGGCGTGCATCGTCGACCACTCGCGGGTCGGTGGTATAGACCCCATCCACATCGGTGTAGATCTGGCATTCGTCCGCCTGCAGAGCCGCCGCCAGCGCGACAGCGGTGGTATCCGATCCGCCGCGCCCGAGCGTGGTGATGTTGCCCTGCTCGTCCACCCCCTGAAAACCGGCTACGACAAGCACGAAGCCGGCCGCCAGGTCTGCCCGCAGGCGGCTGTCATCAATGTCGCGGATGCGCGCCTTGGTGTGTGCATCGTCGGTAAGGATACGCACCTGGCTGCCGGTATAGGATTTGGCGGCGATACCGCGCTGGTTCAGTGCCATGCTGAGCAGCGCGGTGGTCACCTGCTCGCCGGTGGACAGCAACACGTCCAGCTCACGCGCCAGCGGCTGTGGCTGGATCTCCCGCGCCAGGCCCAGCAGGCGGTTGGTTTCGCCGCTCATCGCCGACACCACCACAACCACCTGATGGCCGTCGGCCCGGAAGCGGGCCACCTTATCGGCAACCTGCTCAATGCGCTCGATACTGCCGACGGAGGTGCCGCCGAACTTCTGGACGATCAGCGCCATGTCAGGCGTTCTGGGCCAGGGTTTCCGCCACCCAGTCAGGCACTGCACCCAATGCCGCGGGCAGGCCGGCCACATCGCTGCCACCGCCCTGCGCCATGTCCGGGCGGCCGCCGCCCTTGCCACCCAGGCGCCCCGCGAATTCGCGCATCAGGTTGCCGGCACTGACCCGGTCGGTCAGATCCTTGCTGACGCCGGCCGCCAACGCCACCTTGTCGCCATCTACGGCTGCCAGCAGCACCACGGCACTGCCCAGCTTGTTCTTTACCTGGTCGAGGGTATCGCGCAGCGATTTGGCATCGGCACCCTCGACACTCGCGGCCAGCACCTTGATACCGGCCACCTCGACAGCCTGGGTGGTCAGGTCGCCACCGGCCGACGTGGCCAGCTTCTGCTTCAGCCGCGCGAGCTCTTTTTCCAACTCACGGTTCTCATTGCGCAGGGCTCCCACACGCGCCGCCACTGCATCGCGCCCGGCCTTCACCACGTCGCACACCGCGTCCAGCTGGGCCTCGGTGTGGGCGATGGAGGCCAGCGCACCGGCGCCTGTCACCGCCTCGATACGGCGCACGCCCGATGCGATGCCGGACTCGGAGAGGATACGGAACATCCCGATGTCACCGGTGCGGTCCACGTGGGTGCCGCCACAGAGCTCCACCGAGTAATCATCTTCACCCATGGTCAGTACGCGCACTTCGTCGCCGTATTTCTCGCCAAACAGCGCCATGGCGCCCGCCGCGATGGCGTCGTCCATGTTCATCAGGCGGGTGCTGACCGGCGTATTGGCGCGAATCTGGGCATTCACCTGATCCGCGATCTCGGCCAGCTCCGCGTGCGTCACGGCCTCGAAATGGGAGAAGTCGAACCGCAGGCGCTCGGAATCCACCAGCGATCCCTTCTGCGTTACGTGCTCGCCGAGCACCCGGCGCAGGGCGGCGTGCATCAGGTGCGTGGCCGAGTGGTTCAAGCGGGTGCGCTGGCGCACGCTGGCATCCACGCTGGCGTGCAGGCGGTCGCCGACCCTGACGCTGCCCTGCAGCACCTTGACGTGGTGCAGGTGCTGGCTCTGGGCCTTGGTGGTATCGGTCACTTCCAGCCGCACACCGTCGGCCTGCAGGTAGCCGGTATCGCCTGCCTGACCGCCGGATTCAGCGTAGAACGGCGTGCAGTCGAGCACGACCACGCCCTGCTGATCTGGCTGCAGGACCTCGACCTCGGCGCCGTCGCAGAGCAATGCCGTCACCCTGCCCTCGCCTTCCACCTGCTCGTAGCCGGTAAACTCGGTGCTGCCTTCCAGTTTGAGGACGGCGTTGTAATCCACCCTGAAGCTGCCGCCTTCCTGCGACCGGCTGCGCTGTGCCGCCATCGCGGCCTCGTAGCCCGCCATATCCAGTTCCAGGCCGCGTTCCCGTGCGATGTCGTTGGTCAGATCAACCGGGAAACCGTAGGTGTCGTAGAGCTTGAACACCACGTCACCGGGGATCACGCCGCTGCTGATGTCAGCGAGCGCGTCCTGCAGGATCTGCAGGCCGTTATCCAGTGTCTTGGCAAACTGCTCTTCCTCGGCCAGCAGCGCTTTCTCCACCTGTGGCTGCAGCTTCGCCAGTTCGGGGTAGGCATCGCCCATCTCGGCGACCAGTGTGGCGACGAGTTTGTGGAAGAACGGCGCGCTGGCGCCCAGCTTGTTACCGTGACGTATGGCACGGCGGATGATGCGGCGCAGCACATAGCCCCGGCCCTCGTTGCCCGGCAGCACGCCATCGACAATGAGGAAGGCACAGGAACGTATGTGGTCGGCAATCACCCGCAGGGAGTTGTGTGCCAGGTCGTCGACCCCGAGCTGCTCGGCGGCGGCGCGAATCAGGGCCTGGAACAGGTCGATTTCGTAGTTGCTGTGCACGCCCTGCATAACGGCGGCAATGCGCTCCAGGCCCATACCGGTATCGACCGAGGGCTTGGGCAAGGGGTGCAGCTCGCCGCTGGGGTCGCGGTTGAACTGCATGAACACGAGGTTCCAGATTTCAATGTAGCGGTCGAGGTCGTCGCCCTCACTGCCGGGCGGGCCGCCGGGTACCTGCGGGCCGTGGTCGTAGAAGATTTCGGAACAGGGGCCGCAGGGGCCCGTGTCGCCCATCTGCCAGAAGTTGTCCTCATCGAGGCGCGAGAAACGCTCGGCACTGACACCCATCTCCTGCAGCCAGATGTCTGCGGCCTCATCGTCGGACACATGCACGGTCACCCACAGGCGCTCGGGCGGCAGCCCCAGCGTTTCCGTGAGAAACGTCCAGGCAAACTGAATGGCCTCGCGCTTGAAGTAATCACCGAAGCTGAAGTTGCCGAGCATCTCGAAAAACGTGTGGTGACGCGCGGTATAGCCCACGTTTTCCAGGTCGTTGTGCTTGCCCCCGGCACGCACGCAGCGCTGGCTGCTGGTGGCGCGCACATAGGCGCGCGGCTCGGTGCCCAGGAAGGTGTCCTTGAACTGGTTCATGCCCGCATTGGTGAACAGCAGTGTGGGGTCGTTGCCCGGCACCAGCGAACTGCTGGGCACCCGGGTGTGGCCCTGAGCCTCGAAATAAGCCAGGAAAGCTTCGCGTATGTCGCCTGTTTTCATTGGAACCCTGCCATCTGTCCTTCAGCAAATCCGCGGCCCGCGAGGATATGCAGGTGCAGGTGGAATACGGTCTGGCCGGCGCCGGCACCGTTGTTGATGATGAGGCGGAAAGCTTCACCCACGCCCAACTGCTCCGCGACCTTGCCGGCGGCGAGCAGCAGATGCCCGAGCAGGGCCTGGTCATCCGGCGCCGCATCCACAAGGCGCGGAATGGCCCGCTTCGGAATCACCAGCACATGCACCGGTGCCTGGGGGTTGATGTCGTTGATGGCGATGCAGTGCTCGTCTTCGTAGAGCCGCTCCGAGGGAATCTCGCCGCTGATGATCTTGCCGAAAATGGTCTCCGTCATTGCCCTACCCCAGCTTCTCGTCGGCGGTGAGCTGGCGCGCCTCGCTCTCCAGCATCACCGGAATGCCATCGCGCACCGGGTAGGCCAGACCACTGGCCTTGCAGATGAGCTCGTCTTTTTCCTTGTCGTACTCCAGCGGGGCCTTGGTTACGGGGCACACCAGAATACTCAGCAGCTTCTCGTCAATCATGACCGGTCCTGAGGCATACAAAGGGCCTGCATTATACGGATTTTTACGGGCCGTAACATGCCGCAGGCCGGGCACGTCGGCCGCGCAGGTCGCGCCGCCCTCAGGGCGCGGCGGGAGCCTGCGCGGCGCGCATCGGCGGCACCAGCAGCTGCGGATCGATACGTGCATTGCGCCAGGACATGCGCCAGTCTAGGTGCGGCCCCGTGGCGCGCCCCGTAGCGCCCACTTCGCCGATGATATCCCCCACCGCAATCTGGTCCCCGACCTGCACGCTCACCTTGCTCAGGTGCAGGAATGACGACGACAGTCGATAGCCGTGATCGAGGATGATGGTGCCACCCGAGTAGAACAGGTCAGGCTCGGCAAGCGTCACCACGCCGGCGGCGGGCGCGCGCACGATGGTGCCCGTGGGTACCGCCACATCCACCCCGTAGTGCGGGCTGCCGGGCTGCCCGTTGTACACCCGCTGGCTGCCATACACCCCGGAGATGCGCCCCTCGACCGGCCAGTGGAAACCGGCCAGGGCGCCGGCCAGCAGGTCCGGGCGCCGCAGATGCTGTGCCTTGGCGGCGTTGACCAGCTCGCGCTCACGGGCGATGCGCGCCAGCTGCTCCGGCGGCGGCGTGACCGTGCGCTGCGGCACACCCTCCACGCGCTGGATATTGTATTCGCGGGCCGCAATCTCCAGGGTCTGGCGGCAGTCGCCCACCTGCAGCACCGCGCTGGGCGCGGCATCACGGCTGAAGCCGGCGACAAATGTGCCATCCGCCAGCACATCCAGCGCATCGCCATCGAGCAGGACCCGGGCACCGGGCGCGGCCTGCCCCCAGACCAGCCCACCCTGCTGCAGGTTGCCCTGCACATCCACGCACGCCGCCAGCGCGCCATTGGCACTCGATGCCACCAGGGCTGCCATCAACCAGGCTTTCATTGTCACACGCTCCTTTCCTGACAGGGTCTGGACGCTAGTGTAGTGAAAGCCGCACCGTTAGAATATGCCCAATGAGCCGTTATCGCCCACCCCGCCGCCGCGGATCGCCCTACATCACGCCCGAGGGCGAGGCGGTGCTGCGCGCGGAGCTGCACCAGCTGTGGAAAGTGGAGCGCCCACAGGTCACCGACGTGGTCCATGAGGCGGCAAAAAATGGTGACCGTTCGGAAAACGGGGACTACATCTACGGCAAGCGCCGGCTGCGGGAAATCGACTCGCGCGTGCGCTTCCTCAGCAAGCGGCTGGAGGAACTGACCGTGGTGGACCGCGTACCGGCCGACACCGGCAAGGTGTTCTTTGGCGCCTGGGTAACGCTGGAAGACGAGGCCGGCGCCGAACGCCGCTACCGCATCGTCGGCCCGGACGAATTCGACCTCGCGGCCGGCAAGCTGAGCATGGACTCCCCGCTGGCCCGCAGCCTGCTCGGCAAGCGTCTTGATGATGAGGTGCGCCTGCAGAGCCCGGCAGGTGAGCAGCACTTCATCATCGTGGACATCCTTTACGGCGAGGCCGCAGCGCGCGCGACCTGAGCCGCACGCGCCATTGGCAAGTCAGCCGCCCGGCGTATAGCCGTTGGTGAAGCAGGGCTGGTCCGGCGCGCAGGTATCCACAAAGCGGCCCTCACCCTCCGGACGCAGGAACGCCGATTTCTGCGCCTGGGCAGCGGGTTCCCGGCGCGGCAGGCTGTGCGGGTCGTTACCGAAGTCCGGCTCGACCGGCGGCGTATTGGTGATCGGTGGCGGCGCCGTGCCACCCTCCAGTGCACCACCCTCCACCGGGCCATCGTCCCACAGAGTCAACACCGAACCGGTAAAGTCTCCCGCCGGCACAGCTTCCAGCCCCACGTAGGGGTTGCTGTCAGGGTGACGCCCTGTCTCCAGTGCCGGAATCCGCAACCGGGCACCGATGCTGCGCGCCATGAACTCCGCAGACCACATGCTCACCTGATGGTCACCATAGGCCACCTGCAGTAGTACTGCGTGCTGCGGCGTGTTGGGCAGCGGGTGCTGTTCGATATGCACCGCGTAGCCGCTGGACTCCGCGCGGTCCCACAGCATCTGCGCCATGGACAGCAGGAAGCTCTGGTCTTTCACGCTGGGGTAGCCGCCGCCATCAGCGCCGGTGCCACTGCCGCTGAAAAACGGGGTGAAGGCGTTGAAGTCGACACTGCGGCGCAGCAGAAAGCTGTAGGACATGCCGGGGACCCCGAGCACACCGCGGGTCACATCCTGGATCACGCCCATCAACGCGCCACCGAGAATACCCCCCTGGCTGTTGCCGTCGTAATACACGGTGCTGTTGTCAAACACCGGCTGGCCAGCGGCCTGGAAGGCGGGGTCGGCAACAAAACCAGCGTCGCTCTTCAACAGCCTGGCGAGGAACATGAAATTCAGCAGGCCCTGCTGCTGGCGGTCGAAGAATGCCTGCATCAGGCTGAAGTCCTGCAGTACCTGAATCGCAAACGGCACGTCAGCATTGGCGAAACCCGCCCAGTCCGTCGCACAGAACATCATCTGGTGATCCAGCGCCATGATGTCGACGTTCTGCCGTGTGCCACCGCGTGCCTCGTTGGCGCTGCCGAGCAGACCGTGGCCATAGAGCGAGGGCCGCGCCTGCGCCTTGGGTAGCTGGCTGAAATCCTCCGCCACCGAGCGGGGAATGCGGCACACGAAGTTGGCGGCAAACAGGCTGTCGCCGTTCAGCCGGTCCGGCAGGCCATCGTCCGGCGTGGCGTAGTGGAAGGCTGAACCCGGCGCGCCGTCGTCGGAATTGAGGAAGTTCGGCACAAAAAACGTGCCGGCGATTTCCCGCGCAATCTGCTCGTCCTGGCCGTCGGCGCAGCCTGCCGGGTCGCAGGGTGCGTAGTCGGTCACGGTGCTGATGGCGTAGTCGGGGGCCGCTGCGCCCAGGTCGGCAAAGGCCTCGTCACGGATATGCAGCAGGCGTTCAGTGATATTGCGCACGCTGGCTACGGTGAAGTCCCAGGCCAGGTAGAGTTCGCTGCGCTCGACGCCCGCCTCCTGCAGCTCGCTGAACATCGCCTCCATGGCCGGACGGCGCTCCTCGATGGCCGCGTTGTCGGTCAGGATGTCGTCGCGAAAGGCGCGGAACACCTCGGGCGCCGGCAACAGGTCACCGTTGCTGTCACGCAGGTTGCGCAGCGCCACAATATAGCGCTCGCCGCGCTCGAACTGCACCATCGGGCGGATGATGAACATCTGTTCTGCGGGGTCATCGGTGTTGGCGTCAAGCTCGGCGAACACCAGGTGCTGCTCGCCGGTGCTGGCGCGGATCACCACCACCGGCGAATCCGGCGCCGTGGCGGCGGACAGATCCGTAATCGGTGGTGCGCCGGTCTGCGCCAGGTCCACGTCGGGAACCTGTGCGAGGATCATCTGCGACGGCGAGAAGCCGTCATTGCGGTTCCACTCGCTGGGGTCCACCCGGTCGCCGCGGCGGTTGGCGGGCATTGAGGCCTGGCTCAGGTTTACCCGGCGTCCGGTGTCGAGGCTGTCATCGGCCACCGTGAACACATCGCTGGGCCAGGGGAACATGCAGTTATCGGTGTCGAGCATCTCGCAACGGTCGGCGTTGGGAGTCGCGATGCTGATCGGCGGTGGCTCGGGGGGTGCGGGGCTGGTGTCGGTGCCATCAGAGCAGGCCGTCAGGCCCGCCAGCAAAGACAGGGAGAGGACGCTGCGCAGGATTGTCATGTAAACCTCCAGGGTCTCGTTTTTGTTATGCGACCCCCGGAGCCTAGCGCAGCCGCCGCGGCTCAGTCCAGCGCGGCGTAGACCATGGATTCCAGCTGCCCGCGCAGGTTGAAGGTGCTCGACGGCATAAGCTGGGTCATGAAGATCACCACCAGCTCTTCCTCCGGGTCCACCCAGAACAGCGTGCTGGCCAGACCGCCCCAGAAAAAGCTGCCCAGAGAGGCCAGGTTGCCGTTTTTCACCGGGTCCATCTTGTTGGCGAACCCCAACCCGAAGCCGACGCCCTCGTATTCGGTTTCGCTGAAGCTGCCCATCGCGTATTGCTCAAGATCGACATCGCCGGGCAGATGATTGGCCGTCATGTAGTCCAGGGTGCGCGAGCCCAGAATGCGCACGCCATCCAGCGTGCCCCCCTGCAGCAGCATCTGGCAGAAACGGAAGTAGTCCCCGACGGTCGACAGCAGCCCGCCGCCGCCCGAGTAGAACTCCCTGTCGCGGAACTGGCTGGCCTGGCCGTCGTCGTTGCACACCAGCTTTTTCGCCGCGTCGCGCTCATAGCAGGAGGCCAGCCGGTGCACCTTGTCGGGTGCGACGTTGAAAGCGGTGTCCACCATGCCCAGCGGGCCGAACAGGTGCTCCTGCAGGTAATCCGGCAGTGACTGGCCGCTGATCACCTCAATCAGGTAGCCCAGCACATCGGTCGCCACAGAATAGTTCCAGCGCGTTCCGGGCGAGAACTCCAGCGGCAGCTGTGCCAGCTGCTCGATCATGTGCTTCAGCGTGTAGCCCGGCGCCGGGTTGCCAACCTGCAGCTTGCGGTAGGCGTAGTCCAGGTTGGTCTCGCGAAGAAAATCGTAGGTCAGGCCCGAGGTATGCCGCAGCAGGTCGCGGATGGTCATGGGCCGCTCGCAGGGGGCCGTGGCAAACAGCGGAAACGCACCGGCGGTGCGCACCGCCAGGTTGCGCCACTCCGGGATAAAGCGGTGTACCGGGTCCTCCAGCGAAAACAGCCCGCGCTCGTAAAGCATCATCAGGGCGACCGAGGTAATCGGCTTGCTCATGGAGTAGATGCGGAAGATGGTGTCCTCGCGCATCGGCGTGTCGCGCTCGAGATCGCTGAGCCCCGCCACATCCAGCAGCCCCACGCGACCGTAGCGGGCAACCAGCGTAATGCTGCCCGGCAGCTTGCCGGGCTCGATGTAGCGCCCGCGCAGATGCTCTCCAATGCGCGCCAGCTGTGCGGCGTTGAGGCCCAGAGTCTCGGGGTTTACCTGTTCCATACAGTCTCCTGATCGCGTGGCAGATAACGGTGCCCGGCAGTGTGCCAGACTGGTCACAAGGGGTACAGAATATTGCCGCTCGGGTGCCCGGCTGCTACCATTCGCGCCTTCCTTCACACCCTGCTGCCACGCCCGCCCCGGAGCCGCCATGACCCGTCCTTCGCTGTCTGAACTGGAACATTCCCAGGAGTTTCTGGGACGCCACATCGGGCCCACGCCGGCGCAGCAGGCAGAGATGGCACGAACACTTGGCTTCGACAGCCTCGAGGCCCTGATTGACGCCACGGTGCCGGCGCGTATTCGCAACCAGGCCCCCATGGACCTTGCCGCACCGCAGACGGAGCAGGCAGTGCTGGCACGGTTGCGCGCCATTGCCGGCAAGAACCGTGTGCTGAAGTCCTACATCGGCACGGGCTACCACGACACCTACACACCGGCCGTCATCCAGCGCAACGTGCTGGAGAACCCGGGCTGGTATACCGCCTACACCCCTTACCAGCCTGAAATTTCCCAGGGGCGCCTGGAAGCGCTGCTCACCTTCCAGCAGGCCATCATGGACCTCACCGGCATGGAACTGGCGAATGCGTCGATGCTGGACGAGGGCACCGCCGCCGCAGAGGCCATGACCCTGCTGCAGCGGGTGAACAAGAAAAACCGCAGCAGCACGTTTATTGTCGCCGAGGACTGCCATCCCCAGACCATCGCCGTGGTCCGCACCCGTGCAGAGGCTCTGGATATCAACGTGGTGGTCGGCGACCCCGCGCAGCTCGCCGGCAGCACCGAGGCCTTTGGCCTGCTGCTGCAATACCCCGGCACCTACGGTCATGTGCGCGACCTGGAGCCCCTCATCGCCAGGGCGCACGACGCCGGCACGCTGGTCACCGTGGCCGCGGACCTGATGTCCCTGTTGCTGTTGAAGTCACCCGGCGCACAGGGCGCCGATGTGGTGGTGGGCAATTCCCAGCGCTTTGGCGTGCCGATGGGTTTCGGCGGGCCACACGCCGCCTTTTTCGCCACCCGGGATGCCTTCAAACGGTCTACACCCGGACGCATCATCGGCGTCTCCATCGATCGCCACGGCAACGAGGCGCTGCGCATGGCCATGCAAACCCGCGAGCAGCACATCCGCCGGGAGAAGGCCACCAGTAACATCTGCACCGCCCAGGCGCTGCTGTCCATCATGGCGGCGTTTTACGCCATGTACCACGGCCCGGTGGGCTTGCGGCGCATCGCCGAGCGCATCCACTACCTCACCGCTGTGCTGGCCAGCGGCCTGCAGGCAGCGGGACTGCCGGCAGACAACGACGCCTATTTCGACACGCTGACCATCAGCGTGGGGGACCGGCAGCAGGCCATCCTGCAGCGGGCTCTGGACGCCGGCATGAACCTGCGGATTATCGGCACGCACACGCTGGGCATAGCGCTGGATGAAACCACCACGGCCGAGGACGTGGACCGTTTGCTCGCCGTCATGACGGGCAAAGAGCCCGCCAACCCCTGCCGCGAGCAACCCGCCCCCGCCTCAGGCATTCCCCAGCCATTGCAGCGCGCGGTGGATTACCTGCAGCACCCTCTGTTCAACGACTACCACTCCGAGACCGAAATGCTGCGCTACATGCGCCGCCTGGAATCCCGCGATATCGCCCTCAACCAGGCGATGATTCCGCTGGGCAGCTGCACCATGAAGCTCAACGCCACCACGGAGATGTTGCCGGTGACCTGGCAGGAGTTCGCCGGCATCCACCCGTTTGCCCCCGCCGACCAGACCGAAGGCTATCGGGAGCTGCTCGCGGAGCTGGAGCACATGCTGAAAGAGTGCACCGGTTACGATGCCATTTCACTGCAGCCCAACGCGGGTTCGCAGGGCGAGTACGCCGGGCTGCTGGCGATTCGCCGCTACCATGAGAGCCGCGGCGACGACCAGCGCGACGTGTGCCTGATCCCCTCCTCGGCCCACGGCACCAACCCCGCCAGTGCCGCGCTGGCCGGGATGCGCGTGGTCATTGTGGAGTGCGATGCCGATGGCAACGTCGACCTCGACGACCTCAGCGCCCGCGCCGAGCAGTACAGCAATGAGCTCGCGGCCATCATGATCACCTACCCCTCCACCCACGGCGTGTTTGAAGAGACCGTGGTCGATGTCTGCGACATCGTGCACCGTCACGGTGGCCAGGTGTATGTGGACGGCGCCAATCTCAACGCCCTGGTGGGCCTCGCCTCTCCCGGCAAGTTCGGCGCCGACGTGTCGCACCTGAACCTGCACAAGACCTTCTGCATTCCCCACGGCGGCGGTGGCCCCGGCATGGGGCCGATCGGGGTGGGCGCGCACCTGCAGCCCTTCCTGCCGTCGCACCCGGTGGTGCCGGTACCCGGGCTGCCGGAAAGCAACGACGTGGTGTCCGCAGCGCCCTGGGGCAGCGCCTCCATCCTGCCGATCAGCTGGGCCTACATTGCGCTCATGGGCGCCGAGGGCCTGACCCAGGCCACCCGCGTGGCCATTTTGAGTGCGAACTACATTGCGCACCGCCTGAAAGATCACTACCCCGTGCTCTACACAGGCCGCAACGGTACCGTGGCACACGAGTGCATCGTGGACATTCGTCCGCTGAAGGAAGCCAGCGGCATTTCCGAAGAGGATATCGCCAAGCGTCTGGTGGACTTCGGCTTTCACGCGCCCACGATGTCATTCCCGGTCGCAGGCACTTTGATGATCGAGCCGACTGAATCCGAGTCTTTGGCGGAGTTGGACCGCTTCTGCGACGCCATGATCGCCATCCGCGAAGAAATCCGCGCGGTGGAAGAAGGCCGCCTGGACGCCGAGGACAACCCCTTGCGCAACGCCCCGCACACCCTGCTGGATGTCACCGCCGAGCGCTGGGACCACGCCTACACCCGGGAACAGGCTGCCTACCCCCTGCCCTCACTGCGCCAGCGCAAATACTGGCCGCCGGTAAACCGGGTAGACAACGTGTACGGCGACCGCAACCTGGTGTGTTCCTGCCCGAGCATTGATGCGTATCGGGAGCCGGTGGGGGTCTAGAGAAGCGGGTATATTGAGCGAGCCGACCCGAGTATTCCTACTTTGCGGCGCCCTCTAACGGCGCGAATTGGGGTGCTTGGGTCAACTCATGCGGGCTTTATCCATGCTTGCCCTGAGAGGTTGATCTCGATTGTTGATAACCAAAGAACGATGAGGATGTTAAATATCACCGTCACCCAGAATGTCACTCTGAATGACGACTTTTTGGACTTGTGTCGAAAAAATCTCTGAGCGAGAACAGCTCCCGGCCACCCTCCCAGAAAGGCCAGACAGTGCAAGGTATGCTCAGATGTCCTCCACCTGCCGCTGCGAGCCGCTGATTTATCCAGCCCATACACGGCAAATGTCAGAGCACTCACGAACACGTATGCGAGCAGGAAAACCGGGGCTAGCATTGTCGCCGCCGCAATGAAGAACGCCCCGACTGCCAGCAGCGGAAAAGTGACACTGCGACTGTTCTTGCGGTTACGCCGCTTCGCACCAGGGAGCAAGACGTGCGCGGCTCGAGAACGACCTTGCCTGTCTACACCTGCCTCATACGTAACGATCTGGCCTACCTCGGGACGGCGACTGCTCTGGCCACATGCAGAAATATGCAAGAAGACATCTTTCTCGCCCGTCATCGGCTCAATGAATCCAAAACCCTTCTCGTCATTCCATGACCGAATCTTTCCCTTTTGACGCATTAATTTTCTTCTTGGTGGTTGTTTATCGAAGTGGATGGCACATCTGCGGTAACGGTCAAATGTATCAGCGCCGTATTCACTGCGGCAAACTTCCGCAAACGTTGCCCTGCAATGCATCTGGTTTCCATTACTGGTATGTTGCCACCCGCTTCCCTCAAACCCATAGGAAAACTGCAATCACCAGAACCACAGCGGCCACAGAAACCCAGCGCGCATGCCGGCGGAATAGCGTCTCCGCCTGATCACCTGCCCAGTAAACCAGCAGAGCGAGTCCGAAGTAGCGCAGGCCGCGGGCCAGCGCAGAGGCCAGCATAAACAGCGCGAAGGAATAACCGGTGGCACCCGCGACCAGCATCGCCATCTGGAAAGGTACCGGCGTCACGCCTACGCTCAGCACAAACCAGAAACCGTGGTCGGCCATCGCCATACGTGCACGCTCGAACTGATCCGGGTTGGCGAACCACTCAAGCAGCTGATCACCGAGAGCGTCGAAGAACCACAAGCCGACGCCATACCCGACACTGGCGCCCAGCAAACAGCCGATCAGGGACAGCAGGGCAAGCAGAAACAACTGATGTCGCCTGGCCTGCATCAAGGGAATCAGCAGCGCCTCCAGGGGAATCGGCACAACTGTGGACTCCAGAAACGAGGCCAGCGTCAGCCCCCAGAGCGCGTGCCGGGACTGAACCAGACGCTGACCGAAGCGGCGCAGTCGGGAACCGTCAACCTGGCCTCGCTCATCGCTCACGGCTCCGGGCGCCACCAGAGCCAGGTGAGCACCACCACAAAGACCGTAGTGATGATAGCGGCAAACATGACCGGCGCTCCGGATAGCCACAGCAAGGTGGTGCTACCGCCCAGCATCAGCGTTGCCAGCCATTTTGCGCGTCGGGAGACGGCACCGTTGTCCTGCCAGGCAATGATGTGCGGCCCGTAGTCCGGGTGCTTGAGCAGCCAGTCATTGAGTTCCGGCCAGCCGCGGGACGCGGCCCAGGTGGCGACCAGCAGGAAGGGCACTGTGGGCATGATGGGCAAGAGGATACCCACCGCCGCCAGCAGCAGTGCGATAACCGCTATAAAGCGCCAGAAGAAGCTGTGCATTGCGCGCGCCCGGGTGGAAAGACTAACCAAACGCCGTGGCAGCGATCTCGAAGGACCTGAGCCGCTGCTGGTGGTCGTGGATGGATGACATCAGCATCAATTCATCGGCACCCGTCGCGGCAACAAAGGCCCCCATGGCCTCCGCAACGGTGTTGCGATCACCCACTGCCGAGCAGCGCAGCATGTCCGTCAGCATGTGCTGCTCCTGGGACGTCAGCGTGTCGAAGTAGCCCGCCTGCGGCGGCGCGAGTTTGCCCTGGGTGCCGCGACGCAGACGCACGAAGGTTTGCATCATCGTAGTCTGCAGCACCTGCGCCTCGTCATTGGTATCCGCCGCAAACACGTTGTAGCCCAGCATCACGTAGGGTTTGTCCAGCTGTTCCGAGGGTTCGAACTTTTTCCGGTAAAGCGCTATCGCCTGTTCCATATAGGCGGGAGCGAAGTGTGAGGCAAACGCAAACGGCAGGCCCAGCATCGCCGCCAGCTCGGCACCGTACAGGCTGGACCCCAGAATCCAGAGCGGCACCTCGGTGCCGGCGCCAGGGGTGGCGACCACCGCCTGCCCGGGCTGCGCCGGCTTCAGGTAGTACTGCAGTTCGAGGACGTCATTGGGAAAGTTATCGACGCTGCTGTTCATATTGCGGCGCAGGGCCTGCGCCGTGCGCGGATCCGTACCCGGCGCGCGCCCCAGGCCCAGGTCGATACGGCCCGGAAACAGCGTGGCCAGCGTGCCGAACTGCTCGGCAATCACCAGCGGCGCGTGGTTGGGCAGCATGATGCCACCCGAACCGAGGCGTATCGAGGTGGTGGCATTGGCCAGGTGCGCAATCACGATGGACGTTGCCGCGCTGGCGATGCTCTGCATGTTGTGATGCTCGGCAACCCACAGGCGGTGATAGCCCCAGCGCTCCGCGTGCTGCGCCAGATCGCGCGCGTTGTGCAATGCGTCCGCGGTGGTGCTGCCCTCGGGAACAGCGGTAACATCAAGTATGGAGAGTGGAATCATCGGCGGAGTATAGCGGGATGTATCACCCCGCGTCATTCTGCCGCGGCAATTCGCCAGCGCATGCGTTTGCCTCCTGGCATCGCCCCGTTGCGTGTCGCCCCCTCAGCCGCCCGCTTCCGGAAAAGGTCCCTGCCATGACGATCAGCCCCGCACTGCAAGCCATCATCGATGCCATACCAGCGGACTTCGCTGATCCGGCCGCAGACTATCGAGCCGTGCGCGCGATGTTTGCGCCGTTCCATGGCCGTCCGGTCAGCGCTGACCTGAAGATTACGCTGCGCCACTACGGCGGCGTTCGTTGCGGTGACTATGTCCTCCAGGGCCACCCCAGTGACCGCATCGCCTTCCACTGCCATGGCGGTGCTTTCGTGTCCACACCGCTGGATGAATACCATTTTTATGCGGAAATCATTGCGCGGCAAATCGATTGCCGGGTGATCATGCCCGACTATCGCCTTGCGCCGGAACACCCCTACCCTGCCGCGCACGACGACTGTTTCAATGCCTATTGTGGACTGCTCGATACCGGCGTCAGCCCTGGCAATATTGTGCTGATTGGTGAATCCTGCGGCGGCAGCCTCGCACTCGGGCTGTTGCTGCGGCTGCGCGACGCGGGCCTGCCCATGCCGGCCTGCTGCATATCGCTGACCGGCTGGTTCGACCTATCGGTTGCCGAGTCTCCGACCCGCGGGCGGGACCCTTTCCTTACACCCGAGTGGGTGCGCAACCGGGGCCGGGACTATGTCGTCGGTCAACTCGCGCTGGATGACCCCCGCGTGTCCCCGGCCTTCGCCGCGATGCACGGCCTGCCGCCACTGTATCTGCAGATTGGCGAGTATGACACCGTGCGTGAGGGCGCGCTGCTGCTCGCCGCAAACGCCCTGCGCAGCGGCGTGGAGGTCACGATGGAGGGCTGGCCCGGAATGATCCAGGGCTGGCATGGCCTGGTGAACGAGAGGGTGCCGGAGGCGATTGCCGCGTGGGCTGGGATTCGCAAGTTCGCCCATGCCAAAACGCGCGGCACAGCCGCAAGTTCGCACACGGGCTGAACCCGTCAGGGCAGCGCGGCCTCCTCGCTCTCCTGCCAACCGTAACGAACCGCCTTTGCGGTGAGTGAAGCACCGGCCGCCAACTGCACCGGGCCGGTGTAGAGCTGCCAGGGTCCATCGTCCACGCGGATTCCCAGGGATGCGCCTTCCGTCGCAGAATGCACCAGCACCCGGCCCTGTGCATCGTAGGAAAACGCTGGCATTGCGGTTTTCGGCTGCTCGAGATCCGGCCAGAACTGCCGCACCATGTCCTCCTCCGGCAGGGCTCCCCAATCCGTGGACTGCGCTTGCCAATCCGCAAGCGCGGCGCGCATGCGCTGCAGGACCGGTGCATGTGCCGGATCCTGCGCCAGATTATGCAACTCGTGAGGATCGTGTTGCGTGTCGTACAGCTGCTCAAGCGGGCGCGGTTGGAACCAGAGCGCCTGCGCTGGCGTCAGCTGGTCGGCAGCGTGCAGTTCCCACAGCGCCCGCATACTCTCAAGCTGATCCCGGAAGTCCAGGTGCACGGCGCCGGGGGTGCCCGGGTAGCCATTGAGAATGTATTTGTAGCGCGCATCGCGAACGCTGCGCTGGTGATCGACCTGACTGTCCACGCGGTCGCGGGCGGCGTAGACGTACCGGTTGGGCACATCCGCCAAGGGGCCGGCAAATGCGCGGCCAACAACGTACGCCGGCAGATCGACCCCGGCCATACCGAGGATGGTCGGCGCAATGTCCACAAAGCTCACCAGACGCTCATCAATCGTGCCAGGGGCAACATCCGGGGGGCGGTACCGCTCGGGCCAGCGAATAATCAACGGCACCCTGATTCCCGAGTCGAAAAGCTCGCGCTTGGCGCGGGGCAAGCCATCTCCATGATCCGTCGTCCAGATGACGATGGTATTCTCAGCGAGACCGTCAGCCTGTAACCGGGCGAGTACCTCGCCCACACGCAGGTCCATGGTGTGAATATTATTGTAGTGGCGCGCGATGTCACGCCTGACCGGTTCAACAGCGGGAAGGTAGGGCGGCACCGTCACCGAATCCGGCGTCACCACATCGTCAACGCCCCAGTTGAGATAGATATGCAGCGCCTGCAACATCATGTCCGGGATGCTGTCCGGCCAGCGCCAGCGGGGAAAGAGGCCGCTCTCGTGCGTTTCCAGAAACGTCATGAAACCAAAGAAGGGCGTGTCGCCTGGCACCTCATGCCAGGGAAATGGCGCGCGTGTTTCACTGTCCCAGATCGTAAAGGGGCCACTGCCCAGAGACGTGCCCGAAAACTGGTAGTCGAGCTTGTTGGTGACGAATGTGAAATAGCCTGCGCGGCGCAAAAGCTCTGGGTAGGCTTTCATGTCGGGTGGCGGCACGGCCTTGTATTGCAGTGGCCAGTGTGAACTCGCGGCGCGCATATGCTGGGCGCCAAAGCTGTTCTGGTGCGCGCCCATGATGTGGGCGGCGCGGCTGGGCGCACATACACCCGCGGTGGTGAAGGTATTCGGGTAGCGCACACCCTCTACTGCCAGACGATCAATATTGGGTGTTACCGCAAGCGCGTCACCGAAGGCTCCCACCCGCGCGCTCATATCCTCGGCCATCAGCAGGAGGATGTTGGGACGCTCATCTGGCATACCCTGTGCCGGCGACAACCCCCACGCCAACAACATGAATACGGCACATTGCACACCCGAAAGTTTTACCATCAGTTGTCTCCACTGCGGCTGTTATCCGTCGACAAAGCCGCCTATACTGGCCTGACCACCTTGCCAAAATAGCAGTCTGGCGCTCTGCGCGTCAATTCGCAGTGGGCACACGACCGCCACTGTTCAAACCTTGTCGGCGGGTTGAATCGGACGTATTGTCGCCGTTGAGATGGAAACCGGTTTATGAACAGAGAGACCCTGCGCCGCTGCCGTGTGCTACCCGTGATCACGGCCACCGACGTTGACACAACCGTGCAGTTGTCCCGCACACTCGCCGGCAGTGGACTGCATGCCCTTGAGATCACCCTGCGCACCGCGACCGGGCTGGACTGTATTCGGGAGGTCAAGGCTGAACTACCCGACATGCTTATCGCCGCGGGCACCGTCACCAATCCCGATGAACTTGACCGGGCACTGGCAGCGGGAGCGGACTTTGCCGTCAGTCCCGGGCTTACAACCGCTTTGCTGCGGGCGGCGCGGGATCGTGACGCCTTCCTGCTACCGGGCGTCGCCTCGGCGTCAGAGGTCATGCAGGGCATGGAATTCGGTCTGGACACGTTCAAACTGTTTCCCGCAGAAGCGGTTGGGGGCATCGCGTTGCTAAAAGCACTGAGTGGACCGTTTCCTGCGGTCTGCTTCTGCCCCACCGGTGGCCTCAACACGCACAACTTTCGTGAGTACCTGGCGCTGCCCAACGTGGTCTGTTGTGGCGGATCCTGGATGCTCTCTCCCGAACTGGTCAGCAGCGGTGACTGGCAAGGCATAGCAGCGCTCGCCGCAGACGCCATGCGGCCATGACCCGGGGTACAGCCATCTACGGGGCTGGGCTGTCGTGGTCACCCTGGATCAACCAGTGAAGCGCATTGCTGAGCAGCCGGCGATATTCGGGAATGGCGTAGGTATCGGCGCTGTGGCCGATCGCGGAATAGACTGCCGCACCCTCTCCCACCCTGCGAACCCAAATGATCGGATGGTCCCCCATGCGGAGTTGCTCTCGCACCAGTGCCTGCTCCTCGATGTAGCTGCTCTCATCCAGCGTCGCCAGCACGGTGGAGGTGTCCCGGGGTGAATTGGAGAAACTGTAGAACTCATCGTTCAGCCAGATCGACGCAGGCAGGCCACTGAGCACAGGGTGATCCCGGTTTTCAAACACCAGCTGCGCCCGGGGCTGCTGTGGAATCCGTGTGGCGCCGTTGAAAGCCGCACCAATCACCTCGTTTACATACCAATCCCAGCTGAAATGGTTGTCACTCGCGCTGTGCAAACCGAGCCATTTGCCGCCGTTTTCAAGCCACCGCCGGAAATGTGTCTGCTGCGGCGGCGACAGGACACTGCCTGTGTTGTTATTCCAGACCAGCACATCGAACTGACTCAACTGTTCGGGATTGATGACGGCACCGTTGTCCGTGACGTAGATGGCGTAGCCGAGTTCTTCGGCGAGCTCGACAAGCAGCGCGTTCGCAGCAGGAATTGCTTCCGTGTGCACATAGCCACTGGTCTTGTAGAACACGAGAATCGCAGGGCTGGCCAGAGTCGGCAATACGGGTGCCTGGGTGTCGTACTCCGGTGCGCGAAACAGTCCCATCGAGCGCAGGGTGAAGTATCCCGCGGCAACCAGCAGCACTGTCGCGGCGAGCAGTCCCAGCAGTACACGCGCAAGCCATGTTTTCATTGACGTCATCGTGTTTCCTCGCTGGACGCAGGCCGGTACCAGATCGGCGAAGACCACGCACGTTCCTGTACCGTATCCGGCACTGATTCGTCGCAGCAGCCCTTGAATCCGTCCGGCAAGGCTTCGACGTCATCACAGTTCACCGCGTTGGCCACGCAGATACGCCGGTGCCACCGACACGATGGCGTCTCCACCACCCTGGCATAATACAGTGCGCTCGTCGCGGGGCTGAACTCGGGGTCACGCCATACGGTACACAGCTTGCGATAGCCCCGGGCGAGCGGTTGACAGGACTTCAAGTCTACCTGCGCCCCGCTCTCTACCGAACCCGCCACATCATGAATCTCTTCCCGGCTTTCACCCTCGGCATCCACCCAGGCCTTGATCACCTGCAGCCGCTGCAGCGCCCCACCCGGCAGGCTGGCTGTTCCGGTGTCAGCCATGGCCGCCAGCAGAAACGCCGGCGCCCGACCGTTGCGGTCTGCCGCTCGCAGTTCTCCGCCCATCGGCACACCGTTGGCATAGCCCTGTGCCACCAGGTCCACGCGCTCACAGAGATCGTCCTCGTAGTTCCACCCACCGAAGAAGCGCAGCTGAATCCGCGGACCACTTGTGGCGTAGGCCTCACGTCGCTGCATGGCGCGGTATAAGGCGTCCCGGGAGTTCTCCTCTGCGTAAAGCACGGCAAGTCCACCGGGGTTTTGCTCCACCCGATCGGGCAGTTGCGCAGCCGCACCCGTGCCACTGATATGCTGCGCGCCGTGGTGTCCGGGATGATTGTCCTCTGCCACGGCGCCACCCGCAGCCACGTGGCTGTCCGTGCCGCCAATAAAGCCGATCGCAAAAGGATTCTCTCCGAGCTCGCGTTGCAGGCGCAGGCCTTCGCGCAGGGCCTCTCGCAGGTAACGGCTGTCATCGGCCGGTGCCTCGCCAAGGAAAGGCAGGTATTTCTGAACAAAGCTGCTATAGGGAAGCTTTTCGAAACCGCAGAGCTCATCCTCGGCGCCAACCCCGCCATAACACTCCGAGTCACCCTTGTGCTGAATCAATTCCGCGAGGCGTTCGTAGCGTGCGCGCTGCGCAGCGAGGGCGGGCGTCATGCGGACGCCGGCGGTCGTCATCGGTGAAAACATCCGCCCCTGGCTCAGATTGGCATTGTGGGGGATGGTAACTGCCTCGCAGCCGTCGATGCTGTCACGGCAATGCTCGTCCAGCGCTGCCCAAAGGGCCTCCGGCGTTCGCGCATCCCGCGCACTCACCGGCGCTGCGGGCACGGCACTGTTACGGAAAATCACATTGCGATGCAGGTTGGCGCCGCCGTCGAGCCCGCTCCATTCATAGCCGATGAAGGTGGAAAAGTCGCAGGGGGCATTGTGCTGCTGCGCCGATAACACGATGTCTGACCACACCTCGGCACCGGCCAGCGCGCACTGCACATCGCCGGGCCCACACAGCGTGTCGACAGGCAGATAGCGGCCAACCAGACCCATGGCCATGCGGGTCCAGGGGCTGCTGTGACACATCCAGGCACCGGGCCCGTCATAAGCGGGGTTCTCGCAGACACGCACGGCGTCCAGCGCTTCGGCGTGATCCGTGACGGCCAGAAAATCCAGCGGGCGCTGCAACTGCACGGAGCGCAGGCTCTCGCCCAGCGCATCGTAGGGCGGCAGGTCGATACGGTGACCGCGCGCGAACTGATACGCCTCATCGGGACCCAATCGCGTATTTCCCATGCGCCAGCTGGCGTCCTGGGAGAATCGGGTGTGGACGTGGAGATCGCCAAAATACGCACGCCGCTCGGCGCTAAAGTCATTGCATGCTGCAGCACACTGGGCGCTGCTGCCCAGCAAAAGGGCAGCCACGCCAAGACTGGCGGGAAGGCGCTTCACGCCGGAACACCCCACCTGTGCGTAACGCTAGAAATTGAATTTCACCCGGAGACCCGCATAGCGCTGGCTGTCGCGTGCCAGCACCTGCCCGAGCGCCAACTGCCCGGCATATAACTGTCCGAGGTTGGCCAGTGACATCACGTAATCGTCATCAAACACGTTGTTGACAAACAGCGTGACCCGATAGGCCGCACGCTCACGTTCCACAATGCCCACGCTCAGGTCCATCAGGTCGTAGGACTCGTATTGCGTCAGCGGGTCACCGGAGAGGCTGAAGTTCACCTCATCCTGCCAGCGGTAGGAGAAGTTGGCGAAGCCGTCGAAGGGCAGCGAGGAAAAGGGCACCGTGTACTCGCCCGACAGCGTCAGCTTGTAGTCCGGTGAGTTGTTCAGCTCGGCACCGGCCAGATCCTGCACCGAGGCGCCCGGCGCGATTTCCACGCAGCCCTGCTCAACGGTTTGCCCCTGGTAACAGCGGGCGTTAGGAAACTCCTTCACCGTTGCATCAATCCAGGCAAAACCGGCCCGCAGCAGAAAGTTCTCGCCCAGCAGCGCTACGGCATCCACCTCGATACCCTGTGTCTCCAGTACACCCACATTGGAGATATCGAGCACAACCGAACCATCTTCCTGGATCAAGGTGTTCTGCGACTGGAAGTCGTCGTATTCCGTGTAGAAGGCCACCACGTTGAACTGCAGCCGCTGGTCAAGCACCGTTGTCTTCAGTCCCACTTCGAAAGAATCGGAGGTTTCTGCGGCAACCGGGTTATCCGCCTTGTCCTGATTGAAACCCGTGGCAATATCATAAGCCTGGCCCTTGTAGCCGCGGCTGTAGCTGGCAAACAGCATGCTCTGTTCATTGAGGAAGTGCTGCAGGGACAGCTTGCCCAGCACCACGGAATCCGAATCGTCTGCGCGGTAACGTGCATCGCTGGGGAAATCTGTAAAGTCGGCCGAGATTTCCTCCCGATTGTAGCGCAGACCTGCTGTCATGCTGGTGGCATCGGTGAAGCGCCAGGTACCCTGGCCGAAGGCGGCATAGCTTTCGGTGCCGGCCTCGGCTTCCCAGTCTGCCGTAAGGATACGTCGCGAAAAGCTGCGATCCGTCTGCGCGTCGGCATAGTACAGGCCGAGCAGATAGTCAAAACGGTCATACAGTGGCGACTGCAGGCGCAGTTCCTGCGAGAAAAAATCGGTTTTCACCTCGGACGCCGAGGAGATGCCGCCCTGCAGCGCGCCACCGGTGAATGCACCGGCAACGTTCACGTCCGAAAAGTCCACGTCTTCGTTGTTGCTGAAATCCCAGCTGTCGAAGGCCGTGATGGAGGTCATGGTGTAGTCATTCACGTTGTAGGTGAGCTCGAGGCTGCCGGACACATCGTCACTTTCTCCCAGTGACTCGTCATCCTGGCGAATCAGGCGATTGCCCGCACCGGGCTCGATACCCACCGCCGGGTCACCGGGCACGAAACCGAACACCCTCGCCTCCGGGTTCAGCTGATTCCAGTTGATACCGCAGCAGTTTGCCTTCTCCTCGTTGTAAGCGAGGATGAACGAGGCGCTGAGATTCTCTGTCGCATCCCAGACAAACTTGCCCCGCGCTCCCGACGAACGGCTACCGTTGAGATCGTTGCCGGTGGTGAGATTGGTCAGGTAACCGTCACGATCGTCGTAGTAGGCCATCAGCCGGTACGCGAAGGTGTCGCTGACCGGGCCGGACAGCGTGCCCACAGTGCGCAGCTGGTCATCGTCTGTCGCCACCAGCTCCAGACTGCCCTCCAGCTCGTCTGAGGGATTCTTGGTGGTGATACTCACCAGACCTGCCGAGGCGTTCTTGCCGAACAGCGTGCTTTGCGGCCCGCGCAGCACTTCGATGCGCTCTACGTCGACAAGGTTGGCCAATGCCTGCCCCGGCTGCACCTTGGAGACATTGTCGATCAGTACGGCCACGCTGGGCTCAACGCTGATACTGAAAACATTGGTCCCGATGCCGCGGATGCTGATGGTAGTCTGCTGCTTGTTGTTGCCCGAGCTCATGGTCAGCGACGGCGATATGCGTGTGATATCGGCAAACTCCTGCATGCCCAGGGTTTCAATTGCGCTGGCACCCACCGCGGTCAACGCGAGGGGCACATCCTGTGCACTTTGCTCGCGCTTCTGCGCAGTCACAATCACCTCTTCAAGGGTCTGCTGTGCGAGCGCCGCCGGGACCGCCAGGGGAAGGAGTAGAGAGACGGCCAAAGTCGTCTTGCAGGAGGATTTCAAAGTCATAGTGTGCCCCATAAACTGCGTTATCGTTTTATATTGGTATTACCACCTTACCAGAATAGCCAACATTCCTGCCGCTGACAACACAGGTCCGGGATATTCGCCAACCCTGCGCGCTCGCGGCCAGGCGTTGTCTAGAAGGTCATACTCGCGAGGAACGCGTAAGAAGATTCAGCGCTCGCCAGCGGCTGCTGCGGTGCGTCGTGTTCGACAAAGAAGTGGCGCACACCCGCATCCAGCGCTGCCGCCGTCAGCACTGGAAAGTTCAGGGTGCCGGCTCCCACATCGGCAAACGTGCCATCTACCGCCATGTCTTTCATGTGACAACTGTTGAAGCGCTTGCCATGATCCCGGAAGTAACGCAGTGGGTCCTGGCCGGCCTTGCTGACCCAGTAGAGGTCGAATTGAAACTGTACGGAGTCGGGGTCCGTGTTGGTCAGTAGGTAATCAAACGGCAACATGCCGTCCACTGGTGTGAAGTCGAAGTCATGATTGTGGTAGGCGAAGGTCATGCCGTGGCTGGCGCACAAGGCACCTGCTTCATTGAAAATATCCACCAGGCGCGCCAGCGCTGCGCGGTCTTTCATGTCGGCCGGCGATACCGCCGACAGCACGATCGATTCGTAGCCCATCACCGCCGCTTCCGGCAACATTGCCCGCAGGTTGTCCAGTATACGATCGGTTCCGGAGAGCTGGAAAAACAGTTTGATCGCCTCGTCCCTGGGCAAACTGGCAATATCCACGTTGTCGGGTATTTGCGGCCGAAGCCGACCAAACGGTGCCCGCAGGCCCAGCTGCTTCAGTTGACCTTGCACCGCGTGCGGCTCGCGACCATAGAGGCCGCCCACGGTCGAAAACTCCACTTCGCGGTAGCCCATGTCTGCCACTGCACGCAGGGTGCCCTCGAAATCTTCACTCATGGGACCATGCACCGTGTAGAGCTGCAGTCCAATCACCTCCAGCCGGCGCTGGGGGGCCGCGATGGCGGGCAGCAGGCTCGACACATACAACCCGCTTCCCAGCGCAGCGGCCTGTGTCAAAAAACGTCGTCTATTCATTATTGTCATCCCCCCCGGAGTGCGCCTCTTCGTTGACGCAACGACTTATTTTGGTCTTACCACCTTGCCAATATGCACAACGGAGGACGCAAAGGCAAGCCCCGTCGACCTGAGGTACCGGTGGTACGGGGCCAGCGGTGTTGGCTTTCAACCCTTGCGGCTTGCCGGAATGCGTTGATCTCCCCGGTAAATGATCAGGGTATCCACGGTTCCGTCGCTCTCGACCACGAACTCCAGTTTCACGCTGTCTTCACCGCCACCCGCAACGAACACATTATCGTCCAGCTGCGTCAGAAGCCCCCCACCCTGCATGGTAGCCTCCATGTGCAGACCCTCAGCCTGTTCACTGATGGTGATGGTAATGAAGCTCACCGAGTACTCACCCAGGAAAGGCCCGAAGCCACGGTCCACCGGCACTTCGCGCAGTGCCTCCACCGTCCAGGGCTGGTTGCGCGCCGCACTGCTGGCGCGAATATTCGCCGCCTGCTCGACGGAGACCGCATCGGCTGTATTGCCCCAGGCGCGACGCAGGTAGGTCATCAGCCCGGCCAGCACCTCATCCGTCAACTCGGGCAGATGTCCGTGGGCTGGCATCACACCGTTAAAACTCTCACCGTTGACTTCCAGCGGGCCCACCAGGCCCTGCAGGATAATGCGCCCCAGCCACTCCGGCGGCCCTGTTACCCATTCTACGCCGGCAAGGGCGGGTGCCAGCCCGGCAATACCTGCGCCATCGGCGCCGTGACAGGATGCGCACTGGACGTAAAAGGTTTCACCGCGTTGCATCAACCGGCGCTGTTCCGCCGTCAACGGCTCAATGCCCTGCGCCAGCAAATCCCCGGGCCAGGTGAAGGCACGACGTCCAGACAGTCGCGCCTCACTCAGTGCATCATTTACCGTGTCGTCACCGACGGCAAAAATGGGGGGCACCTCGGCCAGGCGGGCCGGCTCAAAACCGGTTTGCCGGGTCAGGCCACGCAGCGCCTGCAGCATGGCAATCTGCTGCCAGGCTCGGCCGCCATCGGCGCTCGCCACGCGTTCCAGCAGCGTGTTCAGCTGGGGGTTAGCCAGCTCGGTAGACTGCATGTCACCGCGCAGGTGGCGGTAGGCATTTACCGCCAGGGTGCCCAGCGCCTCTGCCTTCGCGGAACTCTGGCCGACAAAGGCCGGATCGGTCATAAGAAGCGCGAGAAACGGCATTTCCTGACCCGTGACCGCGCGGATCACCGCCTGCCTGACGTACACGCTGTCGATGTTTGCAATGAGCGCCTGCCGCAACTGATCGCGCACCGCATCACGCTCGGCATAGCGACCGAGTGCGAGGGCCAGCTGCATCTGTACCCGCTCCGGCGCCTGCGCGAGACTGCCGGCGAGCGCCAGCATGTCCTCGGCGGAAAGCAGTTCGCTACCGGCCCTGAGCGCCTGTACCTGCCGCCAGGGGTCTTGCCCCTGTACGACCTCCAGCACCAGGTCGCGCTGCAGTTCTTCGCGGCCAGCCAGTGCCCACAGGGCATGAATGGCGGCCCTGCTGTCATTGCCACGTACAACCCGGCTGAGCGCTGCGGCGAGAGGCTCGTCGCGCGCTAGCAGGAGGCGCTGGGCCGTCTCCCGTACCCAACCGTTGCCACTTGCGAGCAGTTCGACGAGTTCCTCGCCGCTGGCGGCGGCGAAGTCCGGCACGCTACTGGCGGCTGCGCGATCGCTGCGCACGATGCGCCAGATGCGGCCCATGCCCAGGGGTTTGTCGAGCTTGCGATGCAGAATCTGCTCTCGCAGTTCATCAGTGAGATACTGGGTGTCCTGTACGATGCCGCGGTACATGTCGATAATGTAGAGATTGCCGTCGGGCCCGTTCATCGCATCGACAGGACGGAAACGCTCGTCCGTGGACCCCAGGAACTCGCGCTCGCCCCATTGCTCGTCGGGGTACAGGACGTGCTCTGCCCGCAGGTTGATACCCTCCTCCCGGATGCGCAGGTGGGCCACGACGTTTGCCGCGACTTCGGGCACGAAAACATCGTTGGCATACTCCGGGCCGAACTGGTCCCCCCGGTATACCGCGAGACCGCTTACCCCGGTCGCCTTGTGCAGCCGGCCATCGGGGCGCAGCGTCCCCTCGAGGTAGGCGCGGTTAACACCGGGGTTGACGCGCACGGAGAACACTTCACTGGGGTCCGTCAGGTTGACTCCGATTCCGGCGTGACCGGCAACCCCTTCCGAGGTGACCAGATCTTCACCGGTAACGAAGTCAGCCTGCAGCCAGGTGGAGTTGTGGTTATAGAAAAAGCGCCCGCGATCATCGAAGTCCATGCCCCACTGCCCACGGTTGGGCCCCTCGCGAACCGTCAGCCGGTCCCCGTGCAAGCGGAAGCTGCGACTGGACTTGGCGTTATACAGCCAGTTGTCGAGACCAACGATCAGGCCATTCTCGAGATGCTCAACATTACCCTCATCAAAGTTGGGGGCGTAGTCGCCAATGCGCCGGGGCTGCTCGCAGGTGGCATCTGCTGTCGGTAGCTCACAGAGCCAGAGGTTGGGTGGTTCGCCAACCAGGATACCGGCGTTGGTGACCGCGACCGCGCGCGGATTGACCAGTTTTTCCAGAAAGGCAACCGACTCATCCATGCGACCGTCACCGTCTGTATCCCTAAGGCGCACAACACGGCCCACGGGCTCATCCCTGCCATTGCCGTAGGCGTCCGGCATGTAGCCGCGCATCTCCACAACATACAGACGGCCGAACTCATCCCACGCCATGGCAACGGGATCCTCGACCAATGGTTCCGCGGCGACCAGCTCAACGTCAAATCCCGGGGCGATGCGAAACCGCTGCAAGGCCTCAGCGGGCGAGAGGACGGGCGCCGGATCGTTGTCCAGTGTCTTGTAGAAATCGTCGCGCCCTTCATCGACACCAGCGGCACCCCGCCGCAACTCAAACCACCACCAACCCCCCGCCACGAGGGAAGCAGCCAAAACCGCAAGCAGCACTTTTTTCATAAATGACCCATATCGTATTATTGGTTTCCGCTCTGCCTGCGGCGTGTCACGCGCCCAAGCGCCAAACCAGTGCCACGCGCACGGTCCGACCCGCTGCGGGAAAGCCAACCGCCGTTTGATAGCGCTCATCCAGCAGGTTGTCGATGGCAAGTTCGGCGCTCAGTGCTGGCCTTGCGCGCCAGTGGACACGCCAATCAAGGCGCTGGTAATCATCGAGCGTACTCACCACCGTCTGCCCCGTATGCAGAGAGGCGGCGGGGACCTCGCCATTCCACTCCAGATTGAACCCCGTGCGCCAGCGCGGCAGGAACGCCCAATCCAGCCAGGCGCCCCCCTTCCACTCCGGGCGCCCGAGTAGCGCGGTATCCTCACCGACAACGTCGATATCTGTGTAGGTCGCATGCACTTGCAGCGAAACGCGCTCATGCGGCGTCCAGTTGAGCAGCCATTCCACCCCACGGCTCTCTACCTCGCGCCGGTTCACGTTGGTGAACGCCTCTGGATCGAAATCGATCAGGCCCTGATACTGGTTAACAAACCCCGTTGCGGTAACACGCAGGGATGCAAGTGCCTGCCATTCAAGACCCAGGTCCCAGGCATCAACCGTCTCCGGCATCAGGTCAGGGTTCCCCACCAGCGCGTGCCCCAGGGCGAAAAAGCTGGGCAATTTGAAGCCCTGCCCCCAGTTTACGAGCACAGTCAGCGAGGGCGACACCATATAGCGGGCCCCCAGCCGTGTTGTGTTCTCGGCCGCGAAGCCATCTGGCTCATCACGGCGCAGGCTCGCCTGCAGCAGCAGGGCACTCACCGGTCGCACCCGCAGATCCACGAACGCGCCGGTCGTGCTGCGTGAGAGCGCGTAGTCCGTTGGCAACCTCACGCCAACGTCCAGGTAGCCCTCACTGTCACCGCGCTCATCGCGATAATCGGCGCCAACGCTGACAGCATGGGCTTCTGACAAGGTAAACGTGTTCACCCAGTTCAACTGGTCGCGCGTGAACTCCGTGTCGCTGCCATTGGGCGGCACGTTGGTGTAGGGCGCTACACCGGGCGAGCGATAGTCTTCCGACTGGGTAAAGTGGCTGCCCGCGATCCGGCTCTGCCACATGTCACTGAACTGCGCATCCCAGACCAACGCCGCGGTGGTGTTGCGAAAGTCCGCACGATCCAGCGCGTCGCTGGTGGCGAACAGCGGGCCGCCGCTCTGCTCCGGGTAACTGCGGCGCTCACCCTCCCTGTGGCTCAGCTGCAAGCCCAGGTCGTGATTCGCATGCGGCTGCCAGCGCGCTCGCAAGCCGGCGCTGTCCAGGTCGCGTTCGCTGCCCGCCACTGCTTCCGCGCCGTTGCGCGAGCTCAAATCGAGCGCGACACCCAGATCACCCGCGGTCACAGCCGAGGTGAAGCTGATGTCCCGAAACCCCCGCTCTCCCAGCTCCGCGCGCAGCGTTGGCAACCGGGGTTCACGGGGGTCGCGGCTGATAATATTGATCACGCCACCCATGGCATCCGAGCCGTATACCGCCGATTGCGGACCGCGCACGATCTCGATACGTTCGATGGTCGCCGGATTGATATTGCCGATATCGTGACTGCCGCCACGTGAATTGGTCGGGTCATTCAGCGCCACACCGTCCAGCAGCACCTGCGTGAAATTCGCCTCCCCGCCGCGGATCGACACCGAGGTCAGGCCACCGCCGCCACCCTGCTCTTCCACCAGCACGCCGGGCACGGTGCGCAGCACATCGCCGAGCTGCTGCTTGTTCAGGCGCTGTAGATCAACGGCATCCATCACCGTCGTGGAGGCGGTCAGTTCCGACAAGGGCGATGGCACATAGCTCCCGGTGACCACAATGGTTTCCAGCTCCTCTGCCGCGACGGCGCAGGACAGGCTCGCCGCGACGACCAGGGCCCCGGCCTGACGTCTGCTTACACGCTCAGACATGATTCACAGCTCCGCGCTGCTCGGCCCAGCGCTGTGCCTGCATGCTCAACTCTGCGGCCCGCAGCGCATGCTCCTGCAGCATGGCGTGCTCGCTGCGGTGCAGACAGTCGAGAATAAGCTGGCCGAAAAACGGAAAGCCGGTTTGCCCGAGACACTCTTCCGCAGTTTCACCTTCGGCGTTGACCAGAATCAGTTTCGACGCCGGCGCCTGTGCCGTAACGTCCAGATACTTGCGCAGTTCCAGGGTACCCTCGGTGCCGACGATGAAAGTGCGACCGTCACCCCAGGTGCGCAGGCCTTCCGGGGTGTACCAGTCAACGCGACAATAGAATGATGCACCGTTGTCACCGGTCATCGACACTTCACCGAAGTCCTCCAACCCCGGCTTATCCGGATGACTGAAGTTGGCAACACGGGCGTAGTTGATGGTGGCATCCTCGCAGCCGGCATAGGTGAGGAACTGCTCGACCTGATGGGAACCGATATCCGTGAGAATGCCGCCGTAGGCGGTCTTATCAAAGAACCAGTCTGGGCGGGTCGACCGGGAGAGGCGATGTGGCGCCAGGTTGAGAACCTGCAGCACCCGGCCGATAGCGCCAGAAGCAATCAGCTCACCCGCGCGCCAGGCGGCATCGTTGTGCAGGCGCTCGGCGTAGTACACCGCGTACTTGCCGCCGGTTCGCGCCAGCACATCCTTTACCTGTGCCAGCTGCTCAAGGGTGGTGAACGGGGATTTATCGGTGAAATAATCCTTACCCGCCTCCAACACGCGAATCCCCACTGCCGAACGCCTGCAGGGAACGGCCGCCGCACACACCAGCCGTATTTCAGGGTCATCCAGAATATCTTCAAAGCGATCCACCGCGCGGGCCTCCGGGTAGGTCGCAAGAAACTTCTGCAGTCGACCGGGATCGGGGTCATACACCGCTTTCAACGTTGCCCCCGCATCGCGCAAGCCGTTCACCTGACCGTAGATATGCCCGTGATCCAGAAATGCTGCGGCGATGACGAATTCGCCGCTGTCGACAACCCGCCTGGCACTGCCCGTTGGCGCGTAACCCGCGCCGTCCCTGATGTTAACCAAAACCTGCTCCCTAGAAGACGTTCAACGCAATCCCGGTGCTGTACACAACGCTCGCCAGAACCGCCAGGATGCACAGCAGCATCGCGCTATTGTAACCAACTGCGCGCAGGCCGCGGGGGCGGTCAGCACCGAGATAGGCGCGCTTGTTGTTGAGCAACAGCCAGCCTACGTAGGCGATGGGCAATAAAAACCCGCAAATTGCCGAGGTCGGCAGCACCACATAGGCGCCCATGGTTGACCAGAGGAAAACACCGAGCACCGCCGGCGTGGGCAATAACAGCGCCAGCCTGTAGCGCCTCGAGTGAAAGCTCCAGCCGAACAGTTCTGCGGCGGCAGCGCCACAGCACAGCATGTGCATCACCAGTGAGCCGACGGCCATGCCCAGCACGCCTAAGGCGAACACCAGGCGGCCCGTTACGGGCCCCATGCCGGCATCGACAAACATCTGGCCCGCCTGCGCCGGGCTGAGTTTGCCCTGGATATTCAGCTCGCTGCCATGAAACGCTGCCGCGGCTGCAATGGCCACCAGGCTGGTGACGAGGATATAGGGCAGCACCAGACCCAGAACAATGTCGTAGCGCGCCAGCTCGCGGTGCTCCCGCCCCCAGCCGCGCTCCAGCAGCGTGTAGCCGTATACGAAGGTCATATTGATACCCACGGCCGTGCCGAGCGCTGCCATGACCGTGGTTACGCCCGCGGTGTCATTGGGCAGCGAGCGCGGCACAAACCCGGCCATGGCCGCCCCCCAGTCCACCTGCCCATTGAAAGACGCCGTGGCAACCACCCAGGCGAACGCCAGCACGATCATGGACGTGAGCAACTTGATTGCGGTTTCGAAGATCCGCACAGGACGGCCCCCCGCGCCATAGTTCCATGCGGTAAATGCGCACATCGCCCACACCAGCAGCGCCAGCAAGAACAGGAACCCTTCCCGCAGGCGACTGTCTGCGCTGTCCTGCAGGCTGAAGCCGGTACCCACCGCGATGATTTCCTCCAGCATGCCGGCGCTCAGCGGATAGTGGGAAAACCCCCAAATCACGCTGGATGCCAGAGCAGCTGCTGCCCACGCCCAGGCGAGGCCTCTGTTCACATGACCGCGCATGGCGCGATAGGGGCGCTCGCCGGTGCTCAAGGTCTGGTAGGACAGCGCAAACAGCATGATGCAGCCGATCAGCATGGAGGCAGGTTGCACCCACAGCAGTTCGTAGCCGTAGACGGCGCCAATGGTCAGCGAAGTAATGGCACTACCTCCCCCCAGCGTCATTGCGCCCTGCAGCCAGCCGGGCCCACTCATCCGCAAATAGACCGGTATGCGGGCCAACAGCGGCTTCCCGGCAAGTGCCTGCAAGGTCTGGCTTTCCACACTCGGTACGGTCACGGGGCTTTCCTTCTTTATGGCGTGGGGCTAGCGGTACGAGCGGCTCATATCAACGCTGGCCTCAATGGCGGCCTTCTCGCGCAGGGTCGAATGCCGAATCTTTTCATCCAGAGCCGCCTGGTAGCGTGCCGCGTCAATGGGCAGGTCCACCGCCTCACCTGTCCACGCTGACAGCAAGATGGCGTTGGCCAGCGACAGCGATGCCAGGCCGTCTTCGGCGGGTGCAACCAACGCCTCGCCGTTGCGGATACCCTGCACAAAATTCGCCAGAATACGCGCATGCTGGTTGACCTGGCGGTCGGGTGTGATGTCAGTCGTCCGGCAGTCGGGCATGCCGAACATCTCACGGGTTTCATGGCTGTACACCGAGGTCGCCGGGGAGTTGCGTGTGTGCCAGAGGCGCTCGCCATCAAACAGCAGGCTGCCGCAGTCACCCACGATTTCCAGCCGATTGCTGCCCGGTGCCTCGCCGGTAGAGCCAATAAAAACACCGCTGGCCCCGTTCGCATACTCGAAAAAGGCCGTGGCCTCGTCTTCAACTTCAATGGCGTGATATCGACCGAAGCCACAAAACCCGGTTACGCGCTGCGGCATGCCGCAGAGCCACTGCAGAATATCCAGATTGTGTATGCACTGATTGAGCAACAGCCCGCCACCCTCTCCGCGCCATGTTGCGCGCCAGTCACTCACCTGAAAATACACGTCCGGGCGGAACCAGTTGGTCATATTCCACTGACAGCGGGTGATGGAGCCGAGCCCACCGTGTTGGAGGATGCCACGCATGGTGAGGAATAGCGGGTCGACACGCTGATTGAGCATCACGGCAAACACCTGCCCTGCACCGGCTGTCGCAAGCAGCTGCTCGCCCTCCTGCACCGAGAGCCCTATCGGTTTTTCCATCATCACATGCAGGCCGGCCTTGAGCGCATAGTCGCCCGCTTCCCGGTGCGTGAAGGTGGGGCTGGCAATCAGCACGGCGTCACACAACCCGGAATCGACCAGCTCCCGGTAGTCGCTGAAATGGGGCACCGCCAGTTCCGTGGCGATAGGGTGTGGCTGTCGGCTGCACACGGCGGCCACCCGACACGCGGGGACCTGACCGCCGACAATGTGCCTTATGTGCTGCTGGGCGATATTCCCCAGACCGATGATACCAAGGCGTACCTGCTGCGTAGAACTCATGACACCTCGCCTGATGGGCTTTTCGGACCACTGACTTGCCTCGCCCGGCCTGCTCGTGCAGACTGGGCATCTGGCAAGGTGGTAGGACCAATCTAGGGTCTCAATTGAAGCCCACCGTGTCAACAAATGTGCGTCTCCGGCAGGTAACCGGACAGATCCGACTGACAGGTAACTCGACTATGCAGGAAACATGGCGCTGGTTCGGCCCCAACGACCCAATCAGCCTTCAGAGCATCCGCCAGGCGGGCGCAACGGGCATTGTCACCTCGCTGCACCATATTCCTACCGGTGAAGCCTGGCCGCTGGCAGACGTGCTGGAACGCAAACAGCTGATTGAGGACGCCGGTCTGAACTGGGCTGTGGTCGAAAGCATTCCGCTGCACAATGACCTGAAAACGCGCACTGGCAATTACAGGCAGCTGCTTGAGAACTATCTGACCTCGATCCGCAACGTGGGTCTTGCCGGCATCAAGGCCGTTTGCTACAACTTCATGCCCGTTGTCGACTGGACCCGCACCAACCTCTCTTACACCCTGCCCAACGCCAGCCAGGCGTTGCGCTTTGAAATGACCGACTTCGCTGCCTACGACGTTTACCTGCTTGAGCGGCCCGGTGCCGAGAACGATTACGAGCCGGCCCTGCTTGAGCGTGCACGCACCCGCTTCGAAGCCATGAGTGAAACCGAGCGGGACCTGCTGGAAAAAAACATCATCGCGGGATTACCGGGCGGAGAAGGCTCGTACGATCGGGAGGGGGTGCGCCGGGCGATTGCGGAATTCATTGCGCTGGGAACAAACGGCATGCGCGAGAGCCTGCTGCACTTTCTACGCGCCGTCGTCCCCGTTGCAGAGGAAGTGGGCGTGCGCCTGTGCATCCACCCGGACGATCCGCCTTTTTCCCTGTTCGGCCTGCCGCGCGTGGTCTCCACGGCAGAGGACGCCCGCATCATCCTGTCCTCCGTGCCCAGCCCAAGCAATGGGTTGACGCTGTGTGCCGGCTCCTTTGGTGCCCGCGCAGACAACGACCTGATCGCTATCGCACGTGAATTCGGCGAACGCATCTACTTCGTGCATCTGCGCAACATACGGCGGGAATCTGATGGCTCTTTTTATGAATCCGACCACCTTGATGGTGACAACGACATGGTCGGCCTGATCAGCGCGCTGCTTGACGAAGAGGCGCGCCGCACGCGAGAGGGGCGCGCCGACCCGATTGCCATGCGTCCGGATCACGGTCACCTGATGGGGGATGAAATCGGCAAGCCGGGTGTAAACCCCGGCTATTCCTATACTGGAAGATTAAAAGGCCTGGCCGAATTGCGGGGTGTTACCCACGCCCTGACGGCGCTGCGCCGGTCAGCCGGGAACCCCGCGTCATGATTGCCCCCCGGTGCTGCACGACCTGTGCCGCCAGCTGTTGCGCCGCTGTCATGGAGGCGACCAGGGACGCGCCTTGAAGCCGCGCGGCGAGGTAGCCGGCGGCGAAGGCGTCTCCCGCACCGGTGGTATCTACCGCCTGCACAGCGGGCGCCTGCACCTCTTCTACGTCACCTCCCGCCGAAACCCCCCAGGCACTCAGAGCCGGCGTCTTGATGATCAGCTCATCCAGCTTGAAACGGCTGTAGAAAGCGCAGCACTGCTCCACCGTCGCCACCTGCCAGAGCAGGGTTTCATCTTCCAGCGTAGGCAGCACGACATCACACAGCGGCAGCACAGCGAGATAATGCTCGCGGGCCTCATCCAGCGAATGCCAGAGCCGCGCGCGCACATTGGGGTCGAAAACCACCCGACACCCTCTCGCCCGCAAGGCCCGCAAATACGTTTGCAGGTTATCGAAACCACTGCGGCACACCGCCAGGGTAATGCCGGAAAAATAAAAGACGTCAGCCGCGGGCAGCGGCGGCAGGCGGTCGAACAGTTGGCGCGCGGGGCTGGAATCCCGCCAGTAACTGAACTCCCGCTCGCCTGAGTCGGTGTTGCTTATGACGTACAAGCCGGGCTGCCGGCCCGGCACACGCCTTACGCTGGAGGCGTCAATGCCCTCAGCCGCAAGAAACCCGAGGATTTTCCCCGAAAACGCGTCGTCGCCCACCGCACTGAGATACTGCACGCACATCCCGGCCCGGGCCAAATAGACCGCTGTATTCAGCGTGTCTCCCGCAATATTCTGGGCGTAGAGGCCGGGCTCGCCGGCTGGCGCCAGCTCAATCATCGCCTCCCCGGCGCAGCAGATAGTGGTATGCCCCGACACAGGCCCTCCTTGCGTGATGTGACAGCAACCCCTTCGTCGGTATTGGTCCGGCCACTTTACCAGAAAAAGAGTCTGAGCTATTCTGCCCGGGCTGACAAGCGGTATGATCGCCTCCTGCGCACACGACATATTCATTGAGCGGTCACGCCAGACGGGCACGGAGGCAGAGCATGAAGATTCAGGCAGTCAAGGTTCAGCGACTGTACTTGCAGGTCGCCGATCAGCTGCGAGAGTTGATCAACAGCGGCTCGCCTGCGCCGGGCGAACGACTGCCCTCAGAACGCGATCTCGCCGAACAGTTCGGCGTGGGCCGGCCCACCATACGCGAAGCGATGATCGCGTTGGAAATTGCCGGTGTCGTGCAGATCCGCTCAGGGTCCGGCGTTTACGTGCTGAAACGCTCCGGGAACAATCTCGCGGCAGAGGAAGACCACGGCGCCGGGCCTTTCGAAATTCTGGAGGCACGCCTGCTTATTGAGGGCGAAGCCTGCGCACTGGCTGCCGAACGGCTTGATGCGCAACAGCTGGCACGCCTGGACACCCTGCTCCAGGACATGGAGCAGGAAAACCTCCAGCAGACGGTCACCGAGCGCGCCGACGAGGAATTCCACTGCCTGATTGCAGAGGCCGCGGGCAACAGTGCCATCGCCACCACCGTTCGCTGGCTCTGGAAACTGCGCAACGAGTCCGAGATCAGCACCCACTTTCACCAGCGGGTCCGGCAGGAGGGCAGCCGACCGATCATAGAGGATCACCGCAAAATTGTGGCGGCACTGAAGAAGCGGAACCCGGCCGCCGCACGCCGGGCCATGCGCAAACATCTCCAGCGCGTGATCGACTCCCTGCTGGAGCAACGTTAGGAAACCACTGTGTCAAACCCTCTGGTTATGCATCCGCAGCGACTCTTTGCCAGCTGTCCAACACAGCGTGCCATTGCCACCGAGCTGTACGAAGCCGTCCGCAGCCTGCCGATTATCAGCCCACACGGACACACCGACCCCCGCTGGTTTGCAGAGAATATGCCCTTCGCAAACCCGGCAGACCTGCTGATAAAACCCGACCACTATTTGCTGCGCATGCTCTACAGCCAGGGCATCGACCTGGAAACCCTGGGGCTGTCCTCCGCGGAGGCCGGGGATGGCCTTGCGAGTGCCGACCCCGAGCAGGTGTGGCAGGTTTTTGCGGCGCACTATCACCTGTTTCGAGGCACGCCAACGCGCCTGTGGATGGATCATGTGCTGGCCGAGGTTTTTGGTGTGGAGGAGCAACTCGGCGTCGACAGCAGCAGCCGCATCTATGCCAGCATCAGTAACCAACTGGGCAAGCCGGAGTTCCTGCCGCGAGCGCTGTTCGAGCGTTTCAATATCGAAGTACTCGCCACCACGGAATCCCCCCTCGACCCGCTCATCGCCCACCAGGCCCTGCAGGCTGACCCATGGCAGGGTCGCGTCATCACCGCATTCCGTCCCGATCCGGTCGTGGACCCCGACTACGAGGGCTTCGCGGGCAACGTACAGCAGCTGGCCGCGCTGTCGGGTGAAGACTGTGACACCTACGCCAGTTATCTGCGAGCCCTGCGAGAGCGGCGTGCTTTCTTCAAATCCATGGGTGCCACGTCAACCGATCACGGCCACCCGAGCGCGCACACAGAAGATCTGCAAGCCGCTGATTGCGAGCGCCTGTACCGCGCCGCCCTCAAGGGCGAACTCACGTCAGGGGACGCCGAGCGCTTTCGCGGCCAAATGCTGCTGGAAATGGCCCTGATGAGCATTGACGACGGACTCGTCATGCAGCTGCATCCCGGCGTCTATCGGAACCATAATCCCCAGCTGTTCACGCGCTTCGGGCGTGACAAAGGTGCCGACATTCCGCTGCCCGGGGAGTTTGTCCGGCAGCTGAAACCCCTGCTGGACCGCGTTGGCAACCGCAGTGACTTTACCCTGATACTCTTCACCCTGGACGAGACCACCTACGCCAGGGAGCTGGCACCTCTCGCGGGGCACTATCCCGCGCTGAAGCTCGGACCGGCCTGGTGGTTTCACGACAGCCCCGAGGGCATGCTGCGCTACCGGCAGCAAATCACCGAAACAGCCGGGTTCTACAATACGGTTGGCTTCAACGATGACACACGGGCCTTTCTCTCCATTCCGGCCCGACACGACGTTGCGCGACGCATCGATGCCCGGTTCCTCGCCCAGCTCGTCGCTGAACATCGTTTGCAGCTGGATGAGGCGCACCAGTTGATGCAGGACCTGACCTGCAATCTCGCGCGCGCCGCATACAAGCTATAAGGAACTGCCGTGAAGCGACTGTCTGTGGATACATGCCGTCTGCTGTCCAACGCAGTGCTGCGGCCCGACTACGACCGGACCACGCTGCGTCCCGGCATCCTCCATCTCGGCGTGGGCGCATTTCACCGTGCACACCAGGCTGTCTACACCGACACCGCATTGCAGCGCAGCGGCGGGGACTGGGGCATCATCGGTGTGAGCCTGCGCAGCGACAGTGTGGCACAGCAGCTCAATCCTCAGGACGGCCTGTACACCGTGCACAGTGAGGATGCCGATGGCGAGCAGACCCGTCTGGTGGGCTCAGTACTGGAGGTGCTGGTGGCACCGCAGGCAGCGGCCGCTGTTGACGCCTGGATGGCCGAGCCGTCGATCAGGATCATAACGCTCACGATTACCGAGAAAGGTTACTGCCTGGGTGCCGACGGCTGGTCACTCGACCTCGCGAACGCGCAGATCGTGCAGGACATGCAGGCTCCCGGGGCAGCACGCAGCGCCATCGGCGTGCTCGCACGGGGACTGCTGCAACGCTTCAATCATGGCGCCGCACCCCTCAGCATTGTCAGCTGCGACAATCTTACCGAGAACAGCGCTCGGCTGCGCCAAGTGCTACGGCAGTATCTGCAAGCCTGTCACCCCCACATCCTGCCCTGGCTCGATGAGTCCGTCGCCTTCCCCTGCTCCATGGTGGACCGCATCGTACCCGCCACCAGCGCCAGCCGTTTGAGCGAACAAGCCCGCCTGCTGGGTTTGCGGGATGAGGCTGCGATTGTCACCGAACCCTTCACGCAGTGGATTATCGAAAACAGCTTCGCCACCGAGATACCTGACTGGCCGTGCGCCGGTGCGCAGCTGGTCGCCGACGTGCGTCCCTTCGAGGCCGCCAAGCTGCGCCTGCTCAATGCCAGCCACTCCGCAATCGCCTACCTCGGGCTGCTCCTGGAAAAAGACACGGTCGCCGACTTTATGGCGGAGCATGCGCTGAAACAGTTTGTGCAGCGGTTGATGTCTGCAAACCTGATGCCGGCACTACGAGTCCCATCAGACTTTGACCTGGGCCACTACGCCGAACAACTCCAGCGCCGCTTCGAGAACCCCAGGCTGCATCACCGTTGTGCGCAAATTGCCATGGATGGCAGCGAGAAAATCCGCCAACGCTGGGTGGAGACCCTGGAAACGCTTCCTGGTGACTCCCTGCTGCTACGGGCGCTGGCCGGCTGGTGCTATCTGGTATTGGCAACCGACATTGAGCTTGACGATCCGCGACGAGGCGAGCTGCTTGCGCTACGCCGCAATACGGCCCCACTGGGCCAACGACTGCGCGAGTTACTGCGCTGCATCAATATCGACCGCGCTGACGATCCCGACTGGCAGGAACGTCTTGCTTGCCTTGAGCGTCACTATGCGAGCATTGCCGATGGCGGCATTCGATCGTTGCTGACCTTGCCGGCACCGGGGAGGCCCAACGCCTGACCGTACTCGGCAACTTGCCATACCTCGACAGCAGCCCCCCAAGCCCGTATAGTGCCGGCCCGCTGTACGCCACCGCATAGCCGCGCTGGTACATCCATTCCCCCTTGCACGCGCGCAGGAATACGCTCTTGATTACCACCGCGAATATCACCATGCAGTTCGGTGCCAAGCCGCTGTTTGAAAACATTTCCGCCAAGTTTGGTAACGGCCACCGCTATGGTCTGATCGGTGCCAACGGCTGCGGCAAATCCACTTTCATGAAGATCCTCAGCGGTGCGCTTGTCCCCACCGCGGGCAACGTATCGATCGAGCCCGGCTGCTCGGTGGGCATCCTGAACCAGGACCAGTTCGCCTTAGAGCACTACAGTGTGGTCGATGCCGTGATCATGGGTGATGTGGCGTTGTGGAAGGTAAAGCAGGAGCGCGAGCGCATCTACGCCCTGCCGGAAATGAGCGAGGAGGACGGCATGCGTGTGGCGGAGCTGGAGGTACAGTTCGCCGAAATGGACGGCTATACCGCGGAAAGTCGCGCCGGCGAACTGCTGCTGGAAGCGGGCATTGATGAATCCCTGCATTTCGGGCTGATGAAGCAGGTGGCACCGGGCTGGAAACTGCGAGTATTGCTGGCACAGGCACTGTTTGCCGACCCGGACATCCTGTTGCTGGACGAGCCGACCAACAACCTCGATATCCACAGCATCAACTGGCTGGCCGGCGTGCTGAACCAGCGCAAAAGCACCATGATCATCATTTCCCACGACCGCCACTTCCTGAACGCGGTGTGCACCCACATGGCGGATATCGATTACGGCGATTTGCGCATCTACCCCGGCAACTACGAGGCGTTTGTGGCTGCCTCCACCCTGATTCAGGACCAACTGCAAGCCGGTAACGCGAAAAAATCCGCGGAACTGGAAGAGCTGCAGAGCTTTGTGAATCGCTTCTCGGCGAATGCGTCCAAGGCCAAACAGGCCAGCTCACGCGCCAAGAAAATGGAGAAAATCAAGCTGGACGAGATCAAGCCCTCCAGCCGGGTGTCGCCCTACATCACCTTCAAACAACACAAGAAGCTGCATCGGCAGGCCCTGCTGCTGGAAGGGCTCGCACACGGCTTTGACGGCGCGCCGCTATTCAGCGGTGGACAGATGATTCTGGAAGCGGGTGCGCGCCTCGCCGTGATTGGCGAAAACGGTGCCGGCAAGACCACATTCCTGCGCTGCCTGCTGCAGGAGATCCAGGCCAACAGCGGCGCGGTAAAGTGGTCGGAAAATGCGGTCGTCGGCTATTGCCCGCAGGACAGCAGCGCCGATTTTGAGGGAGACCTCACCATCTTCGAATGGATGACCCAGTGGCGCATGCCACGGCACGACGACCTGGCAGTACGCGGTATGCTGGGCCGGCTACTCTTTACCGCCGACGATGCGAACAAAAAGGCCAGCGTGTGCTCGGGGGGCGAGAAAAACCGACTGATGTTCGGCAAGCTGATGATGATGGACAGCAACGTGCTGATCATGGATGAGCCGACGAACCACATGGACATGGAATCCATCGAGGCGCTGAACAAGGCGTTGGCCAACTACGACGGCACGCTGATCTTCGTCAGCCATGACCGGCAGTTCGTCTCCTCACTCGCGACTCGCGTGGTTGAAATCAAGGACCAGTCCCTGATCGACTTCCAGGGAACCTACGATGAGTATCTCTCCGACAGGGCCAGGGCAGAGGCCAGGGCCGCCTGAGCAATGCGGCGAGCCCTTCTTTCACGGCACAATCCACAGGCAAATGCATGAGAACCATCGATATCACCCGCGAACCGGTTGAGCTGTACAAGATCCTCAAATTCGAAGGGCTGGTGGCGACGGGGGGCGAGGCAAAACTGCTGATTGCCGACGGTCAGGTGCGCGTCAACGGCGAAACCGAAACCCGCCGACGGCGCAAAATGCACAGCGGCGATATGATCGAGTTTCGGGGCGAGCGCTTTACCTTGCATCTGGCATAATGGGCCCGGCGCACGTGGAGCACCTTCGCTAAGGGTCGACCCCGGCGCACACTTTTCGGGCCAGCAGTACCAGGGGGCAAACCGTGTCTCAACAACACCTGCAGCAATTGCGTCAGCTGATGGCCTACGAGGCCTCGCGGAATGCACCTCCCGCAGATTTCCCCCGGTTGCCCCCCCTGCCCTCGGCTCGCTACACCGATGCGGCCTTCCACGCCCTCGAACAGGACATCCTGTTTCGAAAAACCTGGCTACTGGCTGCGCATCTGGACGAAATCCCTGAACCCGGCTGCTTCCAGCGTTGGGATATCGCAGGTGCACCTGTGGTGTTGGTGCACGCTGATAACGGCGATATCCACGCGCTGATCAACCGCTGCAGTCATCGAGGCGCTCCGGTGGCCATGGACGAACGGGGCAAACGGAAGCGCCTCACCTGTCCCTACCACGGCTGGAGCTACAGCCATGAGGGCGAGCTGCTCGCGGTGCGTGAATCGCGGGACTTTGCTGCGCTGGATACCGAGGCACTGAGCTTGCAGCGCTTGCGCTGCGAGCGGCTAGGGAAGCTGATATTTGTCAATTTTGATCCTCAGGCGGTGAACCTGCGCGAAAGCCTTGGGGCACTCGTGGAGGAGTGGGCCGAGTTCGACCTGGACAACTGCCGTCTCTCCCGGCGTGATCGCTTCTCCGTGCGCTGCAACTGGAAGATCGCCATGGAGGCGAACCTCGAGGTCTACCATGTACCGAGCATTCACGGCAAAACCGTGAGCCCGGTGCTCGACGCCAGGCGCAATGTAAACAGCTTCTACCCCGGCGGCCACAGCAGAATGGTCGCCCCCATTCCCGAGGGGCACGCACAGCCGGCCTGGACGTCCAGGTGGCCGGACATTCCGACAGCGGGAGACATCGCCAGAACCTGCACACAGTCCTACAGCGTGTTCCCCAACCTGGTGATGCCGCTGAACCAGTTTGTGATACCCCCTATCCAGTTCTGGCCGGATGGTATCGACCAGTGCATTGTCGAGACCTGGACCATGGCACCGGACTGGGGGGCCGACACCGACCGCGGCCCCGACATGTGGACTGAGGATGACGGAGCACGGCCCAGCCGTGTCCTGCGCGAAGACATCGACATGTCAGAAGCCATTCAGGCAGCCCTGGACCCTCGATCAAACAGGGGCATTCCATTGAGCTACCAGGAGGCGCGTATTTATCACTGGCACCAGTCTGCCGACGCAGTCGTCGGCGCCGCGCAGATACCTGAGGGTCTCAGGGTGCAACCCGTTCTCGAAGACGCATGGCTGCACCCCAATGAACCACGCCTGCGCGGACCGGGCTAGTTCCTTGCACGCCAGCTCTGCCCGTCCTCCGGGTCAGCGATAATCTCCTTGCTCCTGGCACACACGGCTGCAACGCGCTCCGCAGACAGTTGAGTGTGGACAGCAATCGCTGTGGCGTGATGATGATCCGGCGCGCCCTCCTCTGCGGCATCGCGCAGGAACTGCAGAATAACGCCCTCCTGAATCTTGAACTTCACCCACCGGTACAAGGCCACGTGGGCGATGAGGGCCACCACGACGACCACGAAAACCACCGCTTGCGCACTCATCATTCACTCCAGAGCGTCATGTGACAGGGAACCCCTTTTACCGTTTCATCCATTCGCTGTATTGTAACGCCGTTAGTCATTCGGCGTTTCTTCAGGTCATCACTGAACCGTTTGCGGCGTTTGAAGCTCAGTTGTGAACGCCACGCGCAGACGCCGCGCCGCGGTGATACATCACGTCCTGAAGGAGATGTTATTTCGATGAACTACGATGTCGCCATTGTCGGCGGAGGCCCTGCCGGAAGCACACTGGGATCCCTCCTGAAAAAGTATCACCCGGATCTCAGCGTGGCGATCTTTGAGCGCGAACAATTCCCCAGAGAGCATGTCGGTGAGAGCCAGCTGCCGCCGATAGGCAAGATCCTCGCTGAGATGGGCTGCTGGGACAAAGTAGAGGCCGCCAACTTCCCCATCAAGATCGGAGCAACCTACCGCTGGGGAAACAGCCCTGACCTGTGGGATTTCGAGTTTTTGCCGATCAAGGATTTTCGTGATGAACCGCGTCCGGCCCGATTTGTCGGCCAACGCCAGCAAACCGCGTTTCAGGTTGACCGCGCGCGCTACGACAAGATCCTTCTGGATCACGCGGAAGAACTCGGCTGTGACGTTCACTATCAGTGCCACGCGACTCCGGTCATTGAGCAGCCGGGTGAAATCTCCGCCCTGTCCCTGGGCGATGGCCGCAACGTTACCGCAAGCTACTATGTGGACGCCTCGGGTAGCGCCGCGGCCTTGCGCCGACCACTGGGTGTTCAGGTTGATGTCCCCACCTCACTGAAAAACGTCGCGTTCTGGAGTTATTGGGAAAACGCAGAATGGGCTGTGGAAATCGGCACCGGCGGCACCCGCGTGCAGGTAATGAGCATCGGCTCCGGGTGGATATGGTTCATTCCCTTATCCCCCACGCGCACCAGCATCGGTCTGGTCTGTCCCGCCGCCTATTACAAGGAGTCCGGCCTCTCGCCGGAGACCATTTACCTTGAATCACTCCCCAAGGACCCGCGCATTGCCGGCCTGATTCGCAATGCAAGGCGCGAGGAAAAAGTGTACGGCACCAAAGACTGGTCATTCCTGGCGCAGCAATCTGCCGGTAAAAACTGGTTTCTTGCGGGGGAGTCCGTTGGCTTTGCCGACCCGATTCTCGCGGCCGGAATGACCCTCGCGCAGACAGGTGCACGGGAACTCGCCTATATCATCCCGGAGCTGCTGCGCGATGCAGACAAGAACAACTGGCTGAAACAGTGGTATGAACACACGCAGAAGAAACGTATTGGCCAACACATTCGCTTTGCGGATTTCTGGTATTCCTCCAACGGTCAATTCACCGACCTGCAGGCCTACACGTCAGAAATTGCGAAAGACGCCGGCTTGCAAATGAATCCCCAAAAGGCCTTCCAGTGGCTGGGCACCGGCGGTTTCACCAACGACACGACGGGACAAGCCGGAATTGGCGGCCTGGACCTGGCAGGGCTGAAGCAGATCACACAGAAATTCACACGCGGCGCCGTAAACTGGCAGCTGAACAAGTACAACCGCTTCAAACTGAACCTGCGCAATGCCACTCGCGGCCACGCGCCCCTCTTTGAAAACGGCAGGATCACTGTTGACGCGAGCTATACGCGCGGCCAGAAAACCCTGGTGCTCAGCGGTATGTACGCACTGGTGGTGGAGGTACTGAAAACGCATAAAACCGCACAGTCCATCTACGAAGCCCTGCACCACTACTTCCAGCAGCGGCGCGACCTGGGTGCTCCCTTACAACTGCTGGTGCACCACGCGTTACAAGCGCTGGAAGTGTTGCTGCTGGAAGGTTGGGTGCAGGGCAGCGTAAAACCGGGGTTACCCTACCTGAAGCTGGAAACACCCGAGGAGGGGCAAATCATTCATACCAATCGGGACTAGGCTGTTACAAAGGAAGGTGTCAGCTTTCTTTACAGCCGCGCTGAACCTGCAGGTACAAAAATTTTTTTTTGTCAATTTTTCAATAGCTTACAAGAGTAGGCATGATCAATGCAGTGCAGTGTGGACAACATCAGAAACGAACGGGGTTAAGTATGAATCATTTGAAGAAAAACGCGCTGGCTGCCGCATTCGTTGTGGGCGCCACGTTCTCATCCCTGACGAGTGCAGCTCCGATGAGCTACCCCGGCACCGGCGGGGCCGTGCCGCCTTCAGGCACCGTTGGTCTTTTCGCCAGCTCTGTTTCAGTAGCTGAAACAGGCATCATCAATGATGTGTCCATCTCCCTTAACGACTTCAGCCATACATGGATTGGCGACATTGATGCCACACTGGTTTTTGACGACGGCGCAAACCCCAGCATCACCGTGGCACTGTTCGGAGATGGGTCCTTGGGGCCCAGTAACGACGCAGGTGGCACCTACACATTCGCCGATGGCGGCGCTGCGAACTTCGTCGGTGCGGGGAACCCAATTCCCTCCGGGACCTACGCTGCGCTGAACAGTTTCTCAGTGTTTGACGGCCTATCCGCGGCGGGCACCTGGACACTGAACCTGAACGATCGAACGGGCGGAGACGCGGGCAGCCTCGGCAGTTGGACGCTAAACATCGATATGGGAGACGTTGCCGCACCAGTGCCCGCGCCCGCCACATTGGCACTGTTTGGCCTGGGCCTTGTCGGGCTGGGCTGGTCACGGCGCAAAAAGTCGAACAGCTGACCTACACCTTCTCAGGCACCACTCAAAAAGCCCCTTTCTGGGGCTTTTTTGTTACTCGTGACTCCGGAACCGCCTAACCGCTGACGTGCTGAACGCTCAACGCGCCGTGTTTCGACCTTCAAGTTGCCATTTGGCTGATGCGGTAGCGATGGATCATCACAGCGCTCGCTCCGGTTTCTCGCAGGCCTGCCTTCCTGTGATACATGGCGGCGCAAAGCCTTTTACCGATTCAGCGTTTGCCTGTATCGTAAAACGATTGCAACCAACTCGCTGAGGCATATTCCCATGGCTGACTACATCCCCCCAAAACTGGATTGGGTACGCGAGCACGTAGCGCTCTACGAGGGCAGCGGCGGCACCCAGGGTACCACCCTGCTGGACACCGGCATGCCCTGCATCCTGGTCACCCACACCGGGCACAAGACCGGCGGCATCCGCAAGATCCCCCTGATGCGCGTGGAGGTGGACGGGAACTATGTGCTGATCGGCTCCATGGGCGGGCAACCGCAGGATCCCGCCTGGGTGGCGAACCTGCGGGCCAATCCGAGCGTGCAGATACGCGACAAGACCGAGGTCTTCGACATGCGCGTGCGGGAAGTGACAGACCCGGAGGAGCGGACGCGGCTGTGGGCCGCAAGCGTGGAGGCGTACCCGCCCTATGACGACTACCAGGCCAAAACCACCCGCGTAATCCCGGTGTTTCTGGCAGAGCCGCGTTAGCCCGGCTTCAGGCTTTCGTCGCTACCCGAACGCCCTGCTTGCTTTTTGCTTCGTACATGGCTTCATCGGCCCGTGCGAGGGCGACCTCCAGGGTGTCACCCTCCTTGATAGCGGTGATACCCAGGGAAATGGAGACATCCAGTGGTTTGCCGTTGTCATTGAAACCGGCATCCAGCACTTCATTGAAGGCGCTGACTGCGTAGGTCTCGGCGCCCTCCGCGCCCGTATCCGGCAGCAGGATCACGAACTCGTCTCCGCCAAAACGGCACACCACGTCCGTGACCCGGGCGCGGGATTGCAGAATGTCGGCAACCTTGACCAGCACCAGGTCCCCTGCGGCGTGCCCGTAGGTGTCGTTGATCTGCTTGAATTTGTTGCAGTCGACAAAGACGATGGAGAGCTTGGCGCCACTGCGCTCCCAGCGCGCAAACAACTCCGCGGCGCGCTCGTCAAAACCGTTGCGGTTATAAACGCCGGTGAGCTGGTCCTTGATCGCGAGGTCGGTCTTGTTGCGGATTTCCGTGCGCAACACCTCGGCTTCTGTTTCCAGCCGGGTCAGCTGCTCGGACAAGGCATCCACTTTTTCCTGCGCCTCCTTGTGCTGCTGCCGCTCCGCCTCCACGTGCTCCGCCATGTGCTGCGTGATGTTTTTCAGGGTCTCCTCGAACGCCTGGCGCATGGCCTCCATATCACCGCTGCGGCTGGCCGTGCCCAGCACACCCACGTCGGCCACCACCTGACTCTGCAGGGACTCGGACCGTTCCACTGAACGTTCGCCGCCGCGAGTGACATCGACCACCAGTTCCTCAAAGCCACCGAGACGCTCACGAAGGGTGTCCAGAAAGTCGCTGGTTTGCAGGCGCTCCTGACGAATTCGACTGTCGATGCTGTCCATTTCGCGCGTGACTTCACGCATCAGTGACTGTGCCTGCTCCACAATCGTGACGTTGGGTAGCGCGTCGCGCAGGGCCTTGCTGCGCACCTGCGAACCGTTGATGACATCGATGTGATCCACCAGCCGGTGTACGAGGCTGGTGAACAACTCGAGGAAATGATCGTAATCATCGCTGTCGGAGGCACGCCGCTTGAACAGGCCGCGCACGCCACCCTCCGAGCGCGACTGCCGCGCGGCCACTTCTTTCAGGGCCTCCGTGGCGGAGGACAGCAATTCGCCCAGCGCTTGCTGCCGCGCGCCCTGGGAGGATTCCCCGGAAATCTTGCGCACCAGGTCCGTCATGCGCTGGTGATCTTCCGTGCGCAGGGGCATGGACTTGATGATGGAGGAGAGCCCCGAGAGGTCATGCGAAGCCGGCAAAGCGCTGCCGTTGTCCGGCGACTCCCCGGTAACGCTCATCACGACCTTGGCCAGATGATCCGAGGCGGCAGCCAGTTCACGGCCATCCGCGTTGTCGTGAATCAGGCGCCGGATGCGCGCGAGAGCCTCGTCGATCGTGTCACTGTTGCCCTCCGCCATGCGCGCGAGGCGCAGTGTCAGACGTGTGAGTGCTTCAGAGCGCTGCATAGAGGTATCCGTTCGATATTTTTTCTTTACACGCTTTCATCCAGTGCTACGTCCAGGTAGTAAATAAAAGCGAGGATCTCAGCAAGCGTAATATAAAGACTTTCGGGTATTTCGTCACCTATGGGGATCTGACAGAGCAGTTCCACCAGCTTCTGGTTCTCATACAGCGGGATATCGTGCTCGGCCGCCAGCGCCCGAATGCGCTCGGCCAGCACGCCCTCGCCACTCGCCACCACCGTCGGCGCGCCGATGCCGGTGTAGCGCAGCGCAGCTGCACGCGAGGGGGGAAGGTGGTCGCGCGAATCATTCATGCGCGCAGATCCAATGACGAGGACGTTACAGGGGGCGCGGTGGAACCGGCCGTGGGCGGGCGACTGATCAGACCGGCCAGCGAGAGACCGCGATTCTCCAGCGCCGATTCCAAGAGCCCGCTGCTTGCCTGCACCAGGCGCCGCACAGCCGGCCGGTCACTGATCACCTCCACCGCCAGCTGGCCCTGGGTCAGCCGCGCCTCCACAGCAATCTGCCCCAGCCTGGGCAACTCGAGATTCAGCTGCAGGCGCCAGCGTTCCTGCTCGTCAGGGTCACCCGGCTGCGGCGCTTCGCGCTCAAGCTGCAGCTGCAGCTGTCGGTATTCCTCCTGCCACAGGAACGGCAGGGTGAACAGCCAGCTGCGCGCAGTGGCGGTGTCCCCCGGCAGGGACGCCAGTTGATTGGTGGTGATGGCGGTCAACGCGGATTCGAGTTCCTGCCGCAGCGCAAGTAGCGCGGCTGCATCGGCAGCGCGCGTGGGAATGGCGTTGACCCCTTCGAGTCGCGCATCCACATGGGCCAGCACGCGGGCAAGGCTGGATTTCAGGTCGGTGGGCGCAGGGGCCGGCTTGCCGGCACTGTGCAGCAACTGCGCTTCGCTGAAGGTGCCTGAAGCGGCCACCGCTGCGCGCAGGCCCGCAGGCTGCAGCAGCTCGGCAGCGCGGGGAACAGCACGCAACAGCTGCCGCACCAGTGCCAGGCTCTCCGCGGGCAGGGCACGCACGGCGCCCTCCGCCGGCTGCAGTTGCCCCACTACACGTGCCAGGGCGTTCACTGTTTCGAGGCCCGGCGCCGCGGCACCCAGCAGACGCACATTGCCACTCCGCTCCGGCGCCGCCGCAGCGCCGGGCGGCGCGATAATGCGCAGTACCGCCTGGGGCTGCAGCTGGCGCACCTCCAGCAGCAGACGCGCACCCTGCTGTACGGGAATGTCGGCGGTGGCAGTGATTTGCAGCCCTCCCACCCGCAGCACCAGCTCGCCGGAGGGCCGCTGCCCGGAGACCAGCGCCGACAGCGTCTGTCCCACCTGCCAGTTCTTCAGCCAGAGGCCGAAGTTCTTCTGGTCCGTGCGGGCGGCGGTCAAGGCCAGCTGGATATCTTCCACGTCGTCGCTTCACCGGTCGGGAGTCACGCCGAATGTAGCATGAAACCCGGCGGACTCGCACCGCGAGAGAGCTGACGCGCACGTGGGGTTGTCTGTATACTCCTGTTACACAGGGAGTTTGGTGTTACAAACGGACTAGGCGCTTCGCCTCCTGAAGACCTCGGAGATACAGCTTTATGGATCTGGCTACACTGCTCGGACTGCTGGGCGCCATGGGCGTGGTAATGGCAGCGATCATTACCGGCGGTTCTCCGATCATCTTCATGAACGTGCCCTCCATTCTGATCGTCCTGGGTGGTACGGCGCTGGTCGTCATGATGAAGTTCACCCTGGGGCAGTTTTTCGGCGCGTTCAAGGTGGCGGCCCGCGCGTTCATGTTCAAGCTGGACGAGCCGGAAGACCTCATCGCAACCGTGGTTGAGCTGGCGACCATCGCCCGCAAGGAAGGCATGCTGGCGCTGGAAAACGCCGAGATCAACAACGAATTCCTCCGCGACGGCGTGCGCATGCTGATCGACGGCAACAACCGCGAGGTGGTCAGCGCGGTGATGAGCAAGGATCTGCAGCAGACTATCGACCGGCACAAATGGGGCTCCAAGGTGTTCTCCGCCACCGGGGATGTGGCACCCGCGATGGGCATGATCGGAACGCTTATCGGCCTGGTGCAAATGCTCTCCGCCATGGATGACCCCAAGTCCATCGGCCCGGCCATGGCCGTCGCCCTGCTCACCACGCTCTACGGTGCGGTGCTCGCCAACATGGTCGCCATTCCCATCGCCGACAAGCTGGATTTGCGCAAGGCGCAGGAAGGGCGCATCAAGGCCATGTGTATCGACGGCGTACTCGCAATTCAGGAAGGCCAGAACCCGCGCATCATCGAGTCCATGCTGAAAGCCTACCTGGAGCCCAAGGAGCGCAACAAGGAAGCCGCTGAGGCATGATCGACTTCGAGGAAGAGGAAGAGTCCAAGCCGGGGGCGCCCATGTGGATGGCGACCTTCGCCGACCTCATGTCGCTGCTCATGTGCTTCTTCGTGCTGCTGCTGTCCTTTTCGGAAATGGATGTGCAGAAGTACAAGCAGATCGCCGGGTCGATGAAAAATGCCTTCGGCGTGCAGCAGCAGGTGAAGGTGGAGGACATTCCCAAGGGCACCAGCATCATCGCCCAGGAGTTCAGCCCCGGCAAACCGGACCCGAGCCCCGTGGACACTATCCAGCAGGTCACGGCGGACACCACCCGACCTTCGCTGGAGGTCGGCAACCCGGATGCACCGCCGCGCGAGCTGAGCGACGAAGAGGCGCGCGAAATCGTCCAGCAGGAAATTGAATCCCTGCTGCTGGAAACCGAGCAGGATGCAGAGAAACTGCGCGAGATACTCAAGGAAGAGCTGGATACGGGAAAAGTCGACATCGAGACCAACCAGCGCTCCATTGTCGTCCGTATCCGCGAGAACGGCTCCTTCCCGTCGGGTTCGGCGGTATTGAACCAGGATTTCCTGCCCACCATGGAGCGTCTGCGGGATGCACTGGCGACCATCCCCGGCAAGATTTCCGTCGAGGGCCATACTGACGATGTGCCGATCAGCGGTGGTCAGTTCCGCTCCAACTGGGATCTGTCCGCCAGCCGGGCGCTGTCCGTGACCCATGAATTGCTCGAGGACGGCGTACTCTCCGACGAGCGTATTGTCGTCGTCGGCTACGCCGATACCCGCCCCTTCACCTTCAACGACAACCCCGCCGGCCGGGCGCTGAACCGGCGCGTGGAGCTGGTGATTCGACAGGGTGCGGAAACTGCCGAGGAGACCGGCCTTGATAACATCCTTGAAGGCAACCCGGAAATACTGGACATACTCGGCGTAGGCGCCGGGCGCTGAATCAGACCCCTATCTCATGTGGACAAGCCGACCATGACACCATCCAGCAGCGAACGCAGAAAGTATTACCGTATCAACGATGATGTCCTGCTCCACTACCACGCCGAAACCAACAGCGATGAGGATACGTCGCGCGGCGTTCAGCTCGAGGTGGCCACCGGGGCCATTCTTGCCGAGATCGACCGCGAACTGAATCACACCATCAACCGTGTGTGGACCCACGACCCCGATGTGGGCCGCGCGCTTGGCCTGCTCAACCGCAAGATTTCGGTGCTCGGCTCCCTCGCCGCCTCAGCGGAAGGTGGCCCTGGCCCTGTCTCCTACCAGCGCACTACCGTGAGCCTGAGCGGCAGCGGCATTGCCTTCGAGGCCCGCGAAGCCCTGGCGGCTGGCACGGTGGTCATCATCGAAATCGGCCTGCTGCCATCACAGTCCAGCCTGCGCCTGCAGGGCCGCGTCGTGGCATCGCCGGAAACAGTGGCCAGCGGCAGCGGCTATTGGACACGGGTCGAATTTGATGAGGATCTGGATCAGCAAGAGGAGCTGATTCGCCATGTGGTACAGAAACAGGGGATGCTGCTGGCGGACAGCCGCTGATCAGCAGCGCTCGTCAATATTGCCGCCGAGGCGCTTTTTCCGCGGCGTGGTGCTTGCCGCGGGGGTTGCGTTGTTTTCATCCTCGGGAGCGGGCCTGGGCTGCTTCCTCGGCTTGTCGTCGCGCTTGATCGGGCGTATTCGCGTCAGGGGGGTCAACCCCCGGTCGTCCACCGGTTCCACCATGGCACTTCTCCCACTGGCAGCCGCCCAGCCTTAGCGGGCCTGTGATCGCTCGTCGTTGATGCCTGCGTCCAACGCCAGCACCACCAGCACAACACGCCGGTTTTCGGCGCGTCCGGCTTCGGTGTCATTACTCGCCGCCGGGTTCTGTTCCCCGAAGGCTACCGCAGAGAGACGGGCGGGATCAATGCCGCTGCTTTCGAACAGACGCACCACTGAAGAGGCGCGGGCCGCAGACAATTCCCAATTGGACGGGAACAGGTCGTTGCGTATGGGAACATTGTCGGTGTAGCCCTCCACGCGCACACGATTGGGAATCGGGGCCAATACGCCCGCGATACGGCTCAGCACGGGCACCGCGCGCGCCAGCAGCACACCACTGCCGCTGGGAAACAGCAGCGTTGAGTCGATCTCCAGCGCCACCCATTCCTCATCGACCGATACCCGTACCTGCTGCGACGCCAGCTCGCCCTCGACCTCGTCGCTCAGGGAGCCCGCCAGGGCATTGAGGTCCGCGCCCCCCTCCTCCGCTTCGTCCGTGCCGGAGGGCACGCGCAGTGGCACGGAGATGGTGTTTTGCGCCAGCGCCTGCGGCACCTGTTCGGCAGGCACACTGCTGCGCACCAGCTCACCGACCTGAATCGGGTCCAGCGAGCGCTGCGGTGCGCCGAAAGCGGTCACGATGGAGTCCGACAGCACCCGATAGCTGCCCTCGTTGGCCGAGGACAGTGAATACATCACCACGAAGAAGGCGAACAGCAGGGTGATGAAATCCGCATAGGACACCAGCCAGCGATCCTGGCTGTCGGATATCTCAGGCGGCCGGCGTCGACGCATGGGCTACTGCAGGTATCCTTCGAGCTTGCTGCGAATGGCGCGCGGGTTGTCGCCGTCGGCAATCATCACGATCCCGTCGATCACCATTTCCTGATACTGCAGCTGATCCGCCGAGATCGACTTCAACTTGTTGGCAATAGGCAGGAAAAACAGGTTGGCAAAGCCGACCCCGTAGATGGTGGCGACAAACGCCACCGCGATGCCCGACCCCAGTTCCGCAGGATCCGACAGGTTCTGCATAACGTGAATCAGGCCGAGCACGGCGCCGAGGATACCGATGGTGGGCGAGTAGCCCCCCATTGCTTCATACACGCGCGCCGCCCGCGCCTCGCGCACATGGGCATTGTCCACCTGCACTTCGAGCACGCCGCGTATGACATCGGGGTCGAAACCATCCACCAGCAGGCCAAGGCCCTTGTTCACAAAGGCATCGGAGCCACCGGCGGTGAGTTTTTCCAGTGCCAGCAGGCCGTCACGCCGCGCCGTCCGGCTCCAGCCCAGGACTTCTTCCATCAGGGCCTCCCGCGGGAACTTCGGCGGAAACAGTATCCAGCGCAGGCGCTGCAGGGCCAGGGCAAAGTCCGCCAGCGGGGTCTGCACCATCACCGCGCCGAGGGTACCCCCGGCGACAATCATGAATGCCGTGAGCTGCATCAGGGCGCCCACCTCGCCGCCCTCGAGCATGTTGCCCACCACAATCACGCCAACCGCCAGCGTCACCCCGAGGAGGGTGAGCATGTCGAACGATACTCTGGGCGAACCGGGTTTCCCCGCCACTAGACGCTCCTCACTCTTTCCAGGCTTCCAGGGTGATGCGCAGGCGGGCAACCGCCTGCCCGTGCAACTGCGACACCCGTGACTCGGAGACGCCGAGCACCAGGCCGATTTCCTTCAGGTTCAGGCCATCACCATAGTACAACGACATCATCAGTTGTTCTTTTTCCGGAAGCTGCGCAACAGCCTGTTGCAGCGCTTCGTGAAAGCCGGCCTCGCCCACCTGACGCAGGGGGTCACCGTGCTCGTCACCCGCAGAGGACGCCACATCGTCATCCAGTTGGCACATGCGGGCACAGGCCAGCTCGCCGGCCAGGCTCTGGTAGTCCTCCAGCGACAGCGAGAGTTCCGCCGCAATTTCGGCCTCGCGGGCCGGCCGCCCTTCGCGCAGGCTGACGCTGTTGATCGCCTGGGCGACGCGGCTGAGGTTGCTCTGCACGCTGCGCGGCAACCAGTCGCTGCCGCGCAACTCATCGAGCATCGCTCCCTTGATGCGTATACCGGCATAGGTGGCAAAACTGGCCCCCTGCTCCGGGTCATGCTGCTCGCGGGCCTGTAGCAGGCCGATCAGCCCGGCCTGCATCAGGTCGTCCAGTTCAACACTGGCGGGCAGGCGCGCCGCCAGGCGCAGGGCGATCTGCTTGACCAGCGGCAGATACTCCCGCACCAGCCCATCGACACCGGTCTGCGCTACGTGTTGATAAGCCGCTGTACGATCCATAAGCCGGCGTCAGCCTGTCTTCTCCCGGGCGGCCAGCATGCGCTCGATGAAAAAGGCCATGCCGCCCCCCAACTGTTGCGGCGGTTCAGCCTGAATCCGCCGGGCAATGTCCTGCAGCGCGCGCGCCGAGGGGGAGCGCGGGTACTCCAGCACCACGGCGCGCTGGGCCTGCACGGCTTTGCGCAGGAAGTTATCGCGCGGCACGCTACCCAGCCAGCGCACATTGACGTCCAGGTAGGCATCGGTGGCGTTGCACAGCTTGGCAAGCAGCTGCCGGCCCTGCAACTCGGAGTCCATCATATTCGCCAGGATATCGAAGCGCTTGACGCCGCAGTCGCGGTTCAGCACCTTGATCAGGGCATAGGCGTCGGTCAGCGAGGTGGGCTCGTCACAGACCACGACAATCACCCGCTGGCAGGCACTGGTGAAGGTGAGGACGGCGGTATCAATACCGGCGCCGGTATCCACGATCAGCGTGTCCACCGGTTGTTCCAGTTCGCTGAAGGCCTGCACCAGCCCGGCCTGTTCGGCCGGTGTCAGGTTGGCCATACGGGCTACACCCGAACTCGCCGGCACCACGGTGATGCCGCCGGGACCGGTGAGTAGAATATCCTGCAGGGTCTTTTCGCCGGACAATACGTGGCTGATATCCCAGCGCGGGCGCAGGCCCAGTGCAATATCGACGTTGGCGAGGCTGAGGTCGGCATCAAACAGCAGGACTGACTGGCCCTGCTGGGCGAGTGCCACAGCAAGGTTCACGGAGACGTTGGTCTTACCCACACCCCCTTTACCACTGGTTACTGCAATAACATTCGTGGGGGCCTGCTCGCCCATGTCAGGTTTTCCTGTTGTTCATTCAACTTGCCATGGCTGTTACACCAGGCCTTGATGCGGGCACCGCATCGGCGCGCCGCCGCTGCCGCAGCCAATCCGCGGCGAGTGCAATCAGCTCTCCTGCCCTCGCCGGTTGCAGGTCGTCCGGCACGCGCTGGCCGCTGCTGGTATACGCCACCGGCAACGCCGCGCGGATCAGGGTGTCCAGAGTACCACCCAGACCCGCTGCCTCGTCCAACTTGGTGATGATAGCACCGCTCAAGCCCTGCCTTCCAAGAGAATGCACCAGTTCCCGGGTCTGGGCCACACCGGCGGACGCCGACAGCACGGCCAGCACCGTCACCGGGACGGAGCTCGCCCGCAACAGCGCGATCTGGCTCAGGAGACGCGGGTCGCGCTGGCCCATACCCGCAGTGTCGATGAAGATATGGCGGCGATTGCGGAAATCACGCAGTGCCGCGTAGAGTTCGGGCCCCGTGCCGACGCTGAGCACGGGCACATCCAGCAACTCGGCGAAGGTCGCCAGCTGTTCCTGGCCGCCAATGCGGTACTGGTCCATGGTGATCAGCGCCACCTGCTCGCGCCCGTCAGTCAGCGCAGCCCGACCCGCCAGTTTGGCGATGGTCGAGGTTTTGCCGACACCGGTGGTGCCGACGCAGGCGACCACCCGGGTGCCACCGGGCAGCCCGTCGGGCAGGGTCAGCAGACGCGACTCCAGCGCCGCCAGGGTGCGCTGCCAGAGCGCCTCTAGGCCGCCGCTGGCGGGCAGTGCGTCCGTAATGCCCTCGCTGAGCGCGCGGGAGAAGCCCATGCGCGCCAGCCGCTGGTTCAGGGTCGCGCGCACCGGTGCCTTGTCGGCACTGTCGCGCCAGTTGCGCTGCTGCAACTCGGCCTCCAGCAGGGAGCGTAGGTTGGCCAGCTCGTTCTGCAACTGCACCATGCCCAGCTCGTTCTCGACCGGGGCCGGCGCCGCGGGCGGCCGCTCGCTCTCGGCGGCGGCCTGTTCCACCGCCTCCAGGTTGCAGGCTGCAACGACCTCGACACCGTCGGCAACCCGGCGGTTGCTGAGAATCACGGCCTCGGCACCGAGTTCCTCGCGCACCAGCGCCAGAGCGCTGCGGCTGTCACGGGCACTGAATCTGCGTATGTTCATTGTTTCTCTCCCTGTAGCGCACCGGCGCTACCGCCAATGGTGGCAACCACCTTGATCGTTTTGGTCGACGGTATCTCGTCGTAGGCCAGAATGTAGAAATTCGCCATGCGCCCGCGCAGCAGCCGCGACAGGAACAGCCGGATATTGCCCGCCACCAGCAGCACCGGGTTCTTGCCCTCGGCTTCCAGCTTTGCCGAGGCCGCGAGCACCTGGCGAATGACGCTGTCCAGCAGAGATGGCTCGAGACCGCCCGCACCCTGCTGGATAGAGCCCAGCAAGATCTGTTCCAGTTTGGAGTCAAGCGCCATCACGGACATCTCGTCCCCGGTACCATTGATGTTCTGGAAGATGGAGGGCCCGAGGGCGATACGCACCTTGGCCGTCAAAGCGTCAGAATCCTGACCCTTGCCCGCCTGATCCGCCAATGCTTCGGCGATGGTACGCATGTCGCGCACGGGAATACCCTCCTCCAGCAGGTTCTGCAGCACCCGGGTCACTTCGCCCAGCGACATGGCGCTGGGCACCAGGTTCTCCACCAGTTTCGGGGACGAGCGGGCCAGCTTGTCCAGCAGTTGCTGCACACCGTCCTGCCCGATCAGCTCGCGCGCGTGGTTTTTCAGCAGCTGACTCAGGTGGGTGGCGATCACGGTGCTGCTGTCCACCACCGTGTAACCCTTGGTCTGGGCGTCGCCACGCTGGCCGGGGTCAATCCAGACCGCGTCGAGACCGAAGGTCGGGTCGCGCGTGGCCACCCCTTCGAGTTCACCGAAGGTCTGCCCCGGGTTGATCGCCAGTTCGCGACCGGGGAAGACCTCGCCCTCCCCCACCACCACGTCGTGCAGGCTGATGCGGTAGGCGTTGGGCGAGAGGTCGAGGTTGTCGCGGATGTGCACCGAGTGCACCAGAAAACCCAGCTCCTGCGACAGTTTCTTGCGCACGCCCTTGATGCGGCTCAGCAGGTCACCGCCCTGGTTGCGGTCGACCAGCGAGATCAGGCGGTAGCCGACCTCCAGGCCGATTTCATCCACTTCGGCAACATCGTCCCAGCTCAGCTCGGTATTCTCCGGTGTGCGCTCGGGGCGCACGGGCTCTGGCTCGGCTTCACCGACCTGCTGCGACTGCCAGCGCAGGTAGCCCATGACCCCAAGCAGCAAGGCGATGGGTACGAACACCACACCCGGCATGCCGGGCACAAACCCGATCAGGCCGATGATGCCCGCGGCGACAAACAGGATGCGCGGGTTGCTGGTGAGCTGCAGTGTCACCTCCGCACCCATGTCCTGGGCGCTGGAGACGCGGGTCACGATAATGGCCGCGGCGGTGGACAGCAGCATGGAGGGAATCTGCGCGACCAGGCCGTCACCGATGGTGAGCAGGGTGTAATTCTGCGCCGCGTCCGTGGCGCTGAGGTCGTGTTGCAGCATGCCGATGGCGATACCGCCGAGCACGTTGATCAGCAGAATGAGAATGCCGGCGATGGCGTCGCCGCGGACGAACTTGCTGGCACCGTCCATGGCCCCGTAGAAATCCGCCTCCCGCGACACTTCCTCGCGCCGGCGCAGGGCATCATCCTGGCTGATCAGGCCTGCGTTCAGGTCGGCGTCGATCGCCATCTGTTTGCCCGGCATGGCGTCCAGGGTGAAGCGCGCGGTCACTTCGGAAATGCGCCCGGCACCCTTGGTAACCACCACGAAGTTGATCACCACAAGGATGGTGAACAACACCAGGCCGACGGCATAGCTGCCACCCACCACGAATTCGCCGAAGGCCTCGATCACCCGACCGGCTGCCGCGGTGCCAGTGTGGCCTTCCAGCAGGACCACCCGGGTCGAGGCCACATTCAGGCCCAGGCGCAGCAGCGTGGCAATCAGCAGCACCGTCGGAAACGCGGCAAAATCCAGCGGCCGGGAGGAGTACACCGCGGCCATGAGGACAATGATCGCCAGCGCGATATTGAAGGTGAACAGCAGGTCGAGTACCAGCGGAGGCAGTGGCAATACAATCATCACCAGCATCAGCATCAGCACGATCGGCGTGCCGGCACCGGTCAGTAATGCCTGCCAGGACAAGCCTGGCGCGCCCGCTGCCACCGCCGCCGGGTTCTCAGTCGCCATCCGCGGCATCCTCATCCATCAGGTCTTCGTACTCGGGCGGAATCTCCAGCGCGGTGGGACGCGGTACATAGTCGGTCGGCCCTGCCCGGCGCAGCTGGAACAGGTACGCCAGCACCCGCGCTACCGCGAGGTACAGGCCGCGCGGAATTTCCGCGCCGATCTCGGTGGAGGCGTACAGGGCCCGGGCGAGCAGCGGCGCTTCGAACAGCGGCACCTGGTGCGCGCCCGCCACGCTGCGGATCTGCAGGGCAATCAGGTCGCGGCCCTTGGCCACCACCCGCGGCGCGCCAGTGCCCTCGGCACTGTAGGCGATCGCCACCGCGTAGTGCGTGGGGTTGGTGATCACCACGTCGGCGGTGGGGATGTCGCTCATCATGCGCCGCTGGGCCACTTCCCGCTGCAGGCTGCGAATGCGCTGCTTGATTTCCGGCCGGCCGTCGGTCTCCTTCATTTCGTCGCGCACTTCCTGGCGGGTCATGCGCAGTTTGCGATGGAAATCCCACAGCTCGAACGGCACGTCGAACAGGGCGATCAGGGCCATGGAGGCGCTGAGCAGCAGCAGGCTCCAGGCCAGCAGCGCCGCGGTGGACTGGCTGGCGGCGCCCGGAGCCAGGCTGCTCAGCTGCAGGATATCGCGCTGCAGCAGGCCGAACAGGGCGAAGGTCACGGCAAGGATCAACAGGAACTTGAGCAGGGCCTTGGCCAGTTCCAGCAGGCCCTTCAGGGAGAAGACGCGCGCCAGGCCCTTGACCGGGTTGATCTTGTCGAAGCTGAAGCTCATGGACTCGGCGGAAAACGCCCAGCCCCCCATCAGCAATGGCCCGGCAAACGCCGCCACCAGCGACACCAGCAGGAAGGGCGCCAGCAGCAGCAACGCGGTGGACATCATGTGCATGAAGTGCACGGGCAGATGCACGGCGTTGAAGGTCAGCTCCCGGTCGGCGGAAAACGCCTCGGTCGCCAACTGCAACATGCCCTCCACCATGGCCGGGCCGAGGGTCAGCAGGCTCGCCGCAGCGGCCAGCAGGGTGATGGTGGTGTTGAGTTCCTTGGACCGCGGCACCTGTCCCTTGCGCCGCGCTTCCTGTTTGCGTCGCTCGGTGGGTTCTTCGGTGCGTTCCTGCCCGGACTGCTGCTCGTCTGCCATCAGAACACCATCAGTGCCTGGTCAATGCCGGCTTCCAGGAAGCGCCGCATTGCGGACAGAAAAGCGGGCATTCCCAGCAACAGGAACACAAAGCCCACCAGAATGGTCACCGGGAAACCCACGGCAAAGATGTTCAGCTGCGGTGCCGCCCGGGTGATGACGCCGAGGGCAATATTGGTCATCAGCACGGCGGTCAGCGCCGGCAGGGCGAGCACCAGCGCACTGGCGAAAATGCCGCCGCCCAGCCCTGCCAGGTTGGCGAAAGTGCCGGGATCAAAGCCCGGCTGGCCGGGTGGCAACAGCACCAGGCTGTCGCCCAGCGCGGCCAGCAGCAGCAGATGACCATCGATGGCCAGGAACAGCAGCGTGGAGAGAATGACGTTCAGCTGGCTGACCACCGGGACCTGCACCCCGTTCTGCGGGTCTATCGACATGGCAAAACCCAGGCCCATGCTCATGGCCAGCGTCTCGCCGGCCACCACCACCGCGGCAAATACCATCTGCATGACGAAGCCCATCGCGGCACCGATGGCCACTTCCCGTGCGGCGAGCAACAGCCCCTCGCCACTGAGCGGGTTGGCGACCGGCGCCGCGGGCATCAGCGGCGCCACCAGCGCTGCAATCAACACCGCCAGCAATACGCGCACCCGCACGGTGATGTTGGCGGCACTGAACACCGGCGCCACCAGCATCAGCGCTGAGACGCGCAGGAACGGCCAGTAGTACAGCTGCATCGCCGCCAGTACCTGATCGATGTCGAGTGGCAGGCCGCTCATCCGAGCATTCCCGGGATTTCCGTGTACAGGCGCTGGGTGAAGGTGATGGCCACCTGCAGCATCCAGGGCCCGGCGACGAACAGCGCCACCACCAGTGCGATCAGCTTGGGGATGAAGCTCAGGGTCATTTCCTGAATTTGCGTGGCCGCCTGGAAGATACCGATCAACAGGCCCACGGCGAGGGCGGACAACAGCAGCGGCGCCGCCAGCAGCACCGCCAGCCACAGTGCGTCCATCCCCACATCCAGTACGGTTTCCGGCGTCATGGGCAGCTACACCACGAAACTGTTGACCAGCGTCGACGCCACCAGCGTCCAGCCGTCAATCAGCACGAACAACATGAGTTTGAAAGGCAGTGACACCAGCATCGGCGACAACATCATCATGCCCATGGACATCAACACGGAGGCAACCACGAGGTCGATGATCAGGAACGGCACGAACAGCAGAAAGCCGATCTGGAACGCGGTTTTCAACTCGCTGGTGAGGAAGGACGGCAACAGCACCACCATCGGCACCTCTTCCGGCGTCTGGAACGGTCCGTAGCCACCGAGTTCGGCGAACAGCAACAGATCGTTCTCCCGGGTCTGGCCGAACATGAATTCGCGAAACGGGTCGCGCGCCGCCGCCAGTGCCTGGTCGAAATCGATGGTTTCGTTCATGTAGGGCAACAGGGCGTTCTGGTAGGCCACGTCGAACACCGGCGCCATGATGAACAGGCTGAGAAACAGCGCCAGCCCGAGAATGATCTGGTTCGACGGTGTCTGCGCGGTACCCATCGCCTGGCGCAGGATCGCGAGCACAATCAGGATTCGCGTGAACGAGGTCATGGTGATCAGGGCTGCGGGCAGCAGTGTGAGCACCGTCATCAGCAGCAGAATCTGGATGTTCATGGAATAGTTGCTGCCGCCCCCCGAGGTGGGAGTGACCGACACCAGTGGAATCGTGGCCTGCGCCTGCGCCAGCCCGGGCATCACCAGCAGACCGAGCAGCACGGCAGCGGCTGCCCACAGAAGATGCAGTCGCGCCCGCGTCATTTGCGCGTTCCCAGCGGATTGACACTCTGCAGGATGGCGGCGAAATCCGTGCGCTGCGGCGCGTTCGCCACGTCGGGCACCACCGGCTCGGCAAAGACGTGCAGTGTCCGCACGCTGCCCGGCGCCACACCGAGCAGGATCTGCTCGTCCCCCGCACGCAGCAGCACCACGCGCTCCCGGCTACCGACGCTGGCGCTGGCCAGCACCGCCAGCCGGGCATTGTTGCCGCTGCCGCCGCGACTGAAGCGGCGCATCAGGTAGAGCATGCCGAGAATGCAGCAGCACACCAGGAGCAGGGAGCCAAGTACCTGCACCAGATAACCGGCGCTGAACAATTGCGGGCTGTTCACCGGACTTTCTTCAGACGTTCAGAGGGGCTGACCACATCGATCAAGCGCAGACCGAAACGCCCCTCGAGTTCCACCACTTCGCCGCGGGCAATCAGCGTGCCGTTGACCATCAGGTCGAGGGGCGCATTGACCTCACGGTCCAGCTCCACCAGGGCACCCTGGTTCAGCGCCAGCAGATCCTTGATGGACATCCGTGTGCGCCCTATCTCCACCGACAGGGTCACCGGCACGTCCAGCAGCAGGTCGAAATTGATCTCACCGCCGCCGGCTCCGCCGGCAGTGCCGGGCGACAGCTGCTGCAGCGTCTCGCCAGCGGCTTCGCCGGCGCCCTGTTCGTCCTGTTCACTCATGATCTCATCCTGTGCTTTTACCCGCCGGCGCATCGGTGCCGGCAAATCCCGTGATCTTGATCGCCTTGTGCCCCTCGTAGGCGCCGTAGCGGCCGCTGGCCAGACGCACACCTTCCACGCAGAGATCCACCTCGTCGGGCACTGCAATATCGATGACCGAACCGACCCGCAAACCGAGGACTTCACCCAGGGTGAGTTCGCGGCTGGCAAGCATCACCGCAACATCCACCTTCACCGCGGGCAGTTCCCGACGCAGGTGCGGGCCCCAGCCCTGCCCGGCGTCCTCCGCCGCGGCTTTGCGCGGTGCGCTAAAGCGCTGTTTCCAGGGCTCGAGTGCCGCGAAGGGCAAGAGCAGGGCGACGTCTGTCGTCAACGCGTTGAGGGTGACGGCAAACACCATCTGCACCAGCTTGTCGCCGGAGGGCAGCGAGGCGATGGCATCCACATGGGGCGCGGTATGCGCTTCGCCCGGCTCCAGCGGCAGTTTGTCGGCCCAGGCGGCGACCAGCGACCCTGTCACCTGTTCTGCGACACGCTCGGCCAGCCGCAGCTCGCTGGGCGTCAGGGCTGTGCGCGGCAGGTTGGCGACGCTGCCGCCGCGCACCCCGCCGAAATAATCGTTGACCAGTTGGGACAGCAGCGGTGCCGGACACACCACATGACCGTGGCCGGCCAGCGGTGCCAGCTCCAGCGTGGACACCGCCACGCTTTCCGCCAGCGATGCCAGAAGCTCCTCGCAGGAGAGCACCCGCAAGCCCGCGGCCGCCACCTCGAACTCACTGCCGAACACATCCTCCAGGCCCTGTGCAAGCTGTTCAGCCTGCCTCTCCTGCAGGGGGGGCAACAGCGTCAGCTGGTTGAGCAGCGATTGCTCGCGAGCGGTGAAGTCGAAGGCGCGATAGCCGCCACTGTCAGCGGTATTGCCGCCGGTCAGAGCATCGAGTTCGCCTTCGGAGAGCAGATCGCTGCCAGCCATACCGGACCTATTGCAACACGAAGGATGTGAAGTAGACGTCCTGCACGGCATCCTGCCCGGACAGCTTGAGCACCTCATTGACGGCCTTCAGCACATCCTGGCGCAGCGTCTCCTTGCCCTCCACCGTGCGCAGCGCATCAAAATCCTGGTCGCTGAGCAGCATGATCAGCCGGTTGCGCACCGCGGGCATGTTGCGCTGGGCGTTTTCCAGGGCTGCGGGCTCGTAGGCCATCAACTGGATATCGGTCTGGATATAGCGCATACCGCCCTTGTGGTCGAAATTGACCAGGAACTTCTCCAGCGGCATGTACGCCGCCTCACGCTCCTCGACCTTGGGCGCTGCGGGCTCTGCCCCCGCCACCTCAGTCGCCGCGTCGTCATTGTTGCCCAGCAACAGGAAGGCCGCAGCCCCCCCGCCACCCAGCAGCACGACCACCACCGCAATGATGGCAATCAATTTACCCTTGCCGCCGCCTGACGCCTTGTCGGCATCACCCGCGCCATTACCCTTGCCGAGATTGAGATCTTCTTTTGCAGCCATGCTTGCTCCTCGCAACTGACCGGCAGCCCTGCCGAATGCCGCCATAGGTCAGCAACATCCCCTGAAGCAAGAGCTATACCAGAAAAATTATTTCTAATGATTACAAACAGTTAAGGCGCAGAGTGTGCGGCGAGTGCCAGTATTTTGACACCCCGCGCCCGCGTGGCTGCCCGGGGGCAGCCTGCGGGCATACTAGACTGAAAAAGGCGGGAAGTTAAATGTAGTAGTCGACCAGGCGCGCGCCGGCAGCGGCGGGCTGGGACGCGGATTCCGCGGCGCCGGAGAGAAACCCGTCGCCGCTGTCGTCAGCTGCTGCCTGGCGCGACCCGCCGACGGCGTCACGCTGGCTGTCGCCACTGCCCTGCGACTGGCTGGACACGTCACTGTGGGCCAGCTGCAGGCCGCTCTGGGCGAGCATTTCACGCAAGCGCGGCAGGGACTGTTCAATGGCATCCCGGGCTGCGGCGGAATCCGCCACGAACAGCACACGCGCCTGGTCGCCCTCAGTGGTGATAGACACCTGCAGGCGACCCAGGTCCGCGGGGTGCAGCTGCAGCGTCGCCTCGTGGCCACCATTGCGGGCGAACACCTGCAAGCGGTTGGCCAGTTCGCCGGTGAACTCCGGATCCTGGGGCGTGTGTGTCATTGCCAGCTGGGCGGGCGTGCGCGGAGCGGCAGGGGCCTGGGCGTCGGCCTGCGCAGCGGCACCCTGTGCCGCGGCCGTTACCGGTGTGTTGAGCGCAGCAGCGTCCACATTGCCGGACGCGGAGGCCAGACGCGGGGCATCAACAGCGCCTTCCACGGCGCGCTGGCGCAGGCCCTGCAGCACTGCCGCCTCCTCGCCGCGTGCACGCTCAGCCGCCGCCAGCATGCCGGACTCCTCCGCCGCTGTGGCGGTTGCTGCGGGCGCAACCACCCTCTCCGCCCGGCTGTTGGCCTCGCGTGTGCCCGCTCCCGGCAACAGGTCAGCGGCAGCCTCAGGTGCCGCCGGTACTGACGAGCCCAAAGGCGTTGCTGCCCCGGTGGTGACATTGGCGCGGACGCTGCCCTCCAATGCTCCCGGTAAATCGCCGCGCAGCGCCGCTTCAGCGGTGGCGACAGGCAGGGGAAGGGCCGGGTTCGCCGGTGATGGCGTCGCGTCTCCCGGCAGTGCCGCGTCACCGGCGCCCGCCGCAACCAGGTCACTCGTGGCAGCCGATGCCTGGCCGGCGCCCTCCAGACCGGGCTCCGCGAGTGCCTGCAGGGAAAGCGTAAAGGACTGCCAGGCAGCGGTGGGCGGCTCCGCCGCAGCGCCCGCGGTGCCGACCGGCGGGGGGGCAAGAGCTGCCTCTGCGGCGTCAGGCGGCAAAGTGCTGCCGCGGGAGGGCGCGGCATTGCCGCCCCTGGCGTCGGCGGCAGGCTTGTCCGCTGAGGCCGCGCGAGCGGCTGCGAACATCTGCGAAAATCCGTTTTCAGCGCCATCCTGAGCTGTATTACCGGGCGCAGCGGCGGCGTCCGAGCTGGCAACAGGCAGGCTTTGCAGTACCGTGATCATGTAGGGTCTCCCGTGTTACAGGAGATTCAGCAAATTACGTGCCAGAGCCGGGGGGCTCCTGACCGGGTGGCACAAACCCGGCGTTGAACCGCTCGTCCACGGCGCGCTGTTCCACGCGCTCAGCATGTTCCTGGGCGAGAATGCGCCGGCGCGCGACAAAGTCCTCGAGGGTGGAGGTCTGCAGCGATTTCTGCATCCAGTCCTGGCGCTGCTGCTGCAGCTTCTCGGTGCTCTCCGCGACGGTGCTGAGCTGCAGGCGAATGGCGTCGTTTAAGTTGGACAGGAACTGACGATAATCCTGCAGTTGCGCCGCGGCCATACCCGACGCCGACATCTCGCGCAGCTGCTGTTCGTATTCGTCGGCGAAGCGCCTCAGCTGATTGAGCTGGTCGTTGTTGCGACTGTGGTGCGCCTGCTGTTCCTGCAGGTTGCGCGCCGCGCCGGCCTGGTCGGCGCGAGCCACGGTGACGACCTTGTCGAGTTTATCCGGAGCGGTCATGACTGGCCTCCGAGGCCTGCGGCCCGGGCGGTGTCGAGCAGTGCGTTAAGGCTGTGCTGCATATCCCGTTTCTCATTCCAGGGTTGGCTGATCAGCGCACGCAACGGGCCTATCGCGCCCAGGGCCCGGTCGATGGCCGGGTCGGTGCCGCGTTCGTAGGCACCGATGGTTATCAGGTCTCGATTCTCCCGCCACACAGAATACAACTCCTTGAGCTGCCGTGCCAACTGTAGCTGTGCCGGGTCCACCACATTGACCATTGAGCGGCTGATGGAGGCTTCGATATCGAAGGCCGGGAACATGCCGGAGTCCGCCAGCTGCCGCGACAGCACAATGTGGCCGTCGAGAATGGCGCGTGCCGAATCGGCGATCGGGTCTGCCAGGTCATCCCCCTCGACCAATACCGTGTAGATGGCAGTGATGGAGCCCTCCTCGGTATTGCCCGCGCGCTCCACCAGCGCCGGCAGCAGCGAAAACACCGAGGGCGGATAGCCCTTGGCGACCGGCGGCTCGCCGGCGGCCAGGCCGATTTCACGCTGTGCCTGGGCAAAGCGGGTCAGCGAATCCAGCAACAGCAGAACATTCTTGCCCTGCCGGCGGAAGTGCTCCGCGATGGCGGTGGCGCGCCAGGCGCCGTGCACCCGCATCAGGGGCGGGTCATCCGCCGGCGTTGCCACCACCACCGCACGCCGCAGCCCCTCAGGCCCGAGGATTTCATCCACGAATTCCCGTACCTCGCGCCCGCGCTCGCCCACCAGCCCGACCACGATGACATCCGCGGCCGTGTGCCGGGTCATCATGCCCAGCAGCGTGCTCTTGCCCACCCCGCTGCCGGCAAACAGGCCCAGGCGTTGCCCGCGGCCAATGGTCGCCAGCGCGTTGATCGCCTGCACGCCAACATCCAGCGGTTCGCGCACGGAGCCGCGTGCCAGCGGATTGATGGCACCGCCGCGCAGGGGCGCGTAGTCGCGGAACATCACCGTGGGGCCACCGTCCAGGAGATGGCCAGCGCCGTTGATAACACGGCCCAACAGGTGCTCGTCGACGCCAACCCGGTGACTGAAGCCCAGCGGGCGCACGCGCGCACCGAGCATCACCCCGTGCAGGCTGCCCTCCGGCATGAGAATCAGCCGACCCTCGGAAAAGCCCACCACCTCGGCTTCCACGCTGCGCTGTTCTTCCGCCTGAATACTGCAGCGGCTGCCCACCGCACCGGTGCACCCGGCCACTTCCAGCCGCGTGCCGACCATACGCACCAGGCGACCCTCGCGAATGGGCGTTACCGCACTCACGCGGGCGCCCAGGCCGGCGATCTGGCGCTGCAGGCGGCTCACCCGCTCGGCCTCCAGATCCGCCACTGCGCTCATGTCTCTGTTGCTCCACCCACGGCACCGCGGCTCTCGCGCAGCGCCCGCAACACTTCCTCTAGCCGCCGCTCGGTAGAAGCATCCACATAGCTCTCGGCGGTGGCCACACGACAGCCTCCACGCAGCAGCGTGGCGTCGGTGTGCAGGGTGACCGCCAGCTTCGGCAGTTCGTTCGCCAGCCACTCCCGCACCAGGGCGGCATCGGCCGGATGCAGGTGCACATCTACCGGCCCCTCGACCGCCTCCAGAATCTCCAGTGCCTCCGCCAGCACGTCCTGAATGGCGCCCGGCGAGGTCTCCAGTTCACGTCGCACCACGGCGGTTGCCACGCGCACGACAAGTTCGGAGAGCTCACGCAGCAGATCGGCCTCCTGCTGGCGAAACGGCGCGGCCATGTTGCCCAGCAGGGCAGCCAGTTCGGCTGCCGTGGCCGCGGCCCTGGCGCGCCCTGCCGCAAGCCCCTCGGCGTGCCCGGCAGCATAGCCTTCAGCACGCGCGCGCTCGGCGATGGCCGCGGTATCCGGTACCGCGGCCGCGGGGGCCGCATCCTGGAGTGGCGGTGTCTGCCAGCTGCGCGGACGACCGGGGTCAGACAAAATCATCGCCCCCTTTGCCCAGCGTGATTTCGCCTTCGTCCGACAGGCGAGCCGCTACCGCAAGAATTTCCTTCTGCGCCGCCTCCACTTCGGACAGCTTCACCGGGCCCTTGGCCTCGAGGTCTTCGCGCAGCATATCGGCGGCGCGGGAGGACATGTTGTTGAAAAACTTGTCCTGCAGGCGGTCGTCCACGCCTTTCAGCGCAATCACCAGGCTGTCGACCGCGATTTCGCGAATCAGGCGCTGCATGCCGCGGTCGTCGAGTTCCATCAGGTTGTCGAACACGAACATCAGCTCACCGACTTTTTCACCGAGTTCCGCGTCGGCCTCCTTGAGCGCGCCGAGCAGTTCCGACTCGACGTCAGCCTTGACGTTGTTCAGGATGGCCGCAGCACTGGTCATGCCGTTGACCGAGCGCGGTGGGGTCTTGCGCACCTTGCCCAGCTGCTTTTCCAGCACCTTGTCCAGCTCTTCCATCGCCGCCGGGTCGATGACCTGCAGGCGGGCCACGCGCAGCAGTGCCTCACTGCGCACCGGCTCGGGAATGTTCACCAGCACCTGGGCCGACTGTTCTTCATCCAGCGAGGCCAGCACGATAGCGATGATTTGCGGGTGTTCGTCCTCCAGCAGCTCGGCCACGGCACCCGGGTCCATCCACTTCAGGGCCTCGATGCCGGAGGTCTGCTGCTTGCCGGGCATCACCTTGGCCAGCATGGAACGCGCCTTGCTCTCGCCCAATGCATTGGTCAACACCCGACGGGTGAACTCGGGGGCGCCGAGGCCCAGCGGGTTCAGCGCGCTGGCATCTTCGTGAAACGCCGCGAGTACCGCCTCCACCTGTTCATTGGAGATGGACGAGAGGGAGGCCATGGCCTCGCCGATCCGCTGCACTTCGCGCGGTTCCATATGCCGCATGATGGCGGTGGCAGACTCCTCACCAACCCCCAGCAAAAATACGGCGGCGCGCTGCGCGCCGCTCAAACCGGCCCCTGCGGCATCAGCCATCGCCCGCCACCCACTGCTTCATCACGTGCGCCGCCCGCTGCGGCTCGCCCTCTGCCACACTGCGCGCCATCTGCAATTGCTGCTGGTAACCCGTGTTGCCCGGCAGCCCGCGCCGGTTACCCGCCAGGGTCACCTGGTCGTCGCTCATCAGTTCACCCGCAGCGCCGCCCTGGGCATAGCCTGCCTCACCGTAGCCGTCGTTGCCCAGGGCGCGCTGCCCCGGGCCGATAGCCGCCGGCACCGGCGCGACGGAAAACTGCATCAGCGGACGCACCACGAAGAGCAGCAAGGCCCCGAGGCCCGCCGCCACGCCCAGCCCCTTCAACAGCCGCCACAACCAGTCCTGCTCGAGAATCGACGGCTCTGGCGGTGCCTCCAGGGCCGGCGGCTCGACGAAGGAGGCGTTGATCACACTCACGGTGTCGCCGCGCTCTTCGCTGAAACCCACGGCCTCGCGTGCCAGACGCGTGATCTCCTCAACCCGTTCCGGCGCCAGCGGGGCGCGCGCGACCGAGCCATCCTCGGCGGTGGTTTCCACGTGGTCCAGCACCAGCGCGATCGACAGCTTGCGCAGGGTGCCCGGTGTCTCACGAATGTGGCTGATGGTTTTGTCCATTTCGTAGTTGCGTGTTTCGCGACGGGTGGAGCGGGTGGGCGCCGTGTTCGGCACCGCCGCCGCCTCCGGCGGCTGGGCCAGTACATCCGGATCTTCCGGCGGCTGATTGGCCAGGGTGCCGGGCACGCCGCCCTCCAGCAATCGGGTGGTCATCTCCTCCGAGGTCTGCTCACTGCGCAACACCGTGTCCGGGGCATACACCTCGCTGGTGCGCTCGATGCGGGTGAAGTCGATGTCGGCGGACACCTGGGCGTGAACACGGCCCGGCCCGAGGATGGGCTCCAGAATATCGACAATCCGCTGGCTGTAGCGCTGCTCCAGCTGCTGCGCCATCTGGAACTGTTCCTTGCTGTAGCCGAAATCGTCCGGATTACCCTGGGAGGACAGCAGGCGGCCCTGCTGGTCGACCACCGAGACGGTCTCCGGCTTCAGGTTGGGAACGCTGGCGGACACCAGATGCACGATACCCGCAAGCTGGCGCTCGGAGAGCACCCGCCCACCGTACAGGTGCAACACCACCGAGGCGGCCGGCTCCTGGCGCTGGCGCAGGAAAGCGCTCTGCTTGGCCATGGCCAGGTGCACACGCGCACCGCGCACGCCGTCCAGGGCACTGATGGTCCGCGCCAGCTCCTGCTCCAGCGAGCGGTGATAGCGCGCCTGTTCCATGAAACTGCTGACGCCGATTTCCTGCTCCTGGTAGATGCTGTCGAAACCGATGTCGCCCGAGCGCGGAAAGCCCTCGGTCGCCAGCAGTAACCGCGCGCGATGCACTTCGTCGGCGGCTACAGTCACCATGCCTGTGCGGTCGTCCAGCCGGTAATCGATGCCATTGGCGTCCAGGGTGCTCATCGCCGCCGTGGTGTCCTCGGCCGCCATGCTGCCGAACAACGGCTTGTAGTTCGGCACCAGCATCCACTGCACCAGGCCGATGCCCAGGGCGATGGATGCGGCGAGGCCGACGAGCAGCGCAATCTGCCGGGATACCGGCTGGCGACTGTAACCGTTGAAGCGGGCGACAAGTCCGCCGCTGTTCTCTGCCATGAATCAACTCACTCCTGAAGGGGCTATGATAAACCAGCAGGCATCAGACCTGCATGCTCATCACTTCGCGGTATGCGGTGAGCAGTTTGTTGCGCACTTCACTCAGCGCCTGGAACTCCAGGCTGGCCTTCTGCGCCGTCACCATCAACTCGGCCAGCGACACACCCGGCTGGCCTTCCTCGAAGGCCGTGGCCATCGCTCGCGAGGTCTGCATGGCCTGATTCACATCGTCGATGGATTGTTTCATGAAGCTCGAAAAGTCGGCGCCGCCCGCCGCAGCGGCCGACTCGCCGCCCGCCTCGGCCGCCATGCTGCGCATTTGCGCCAGTACCTGGTTGATTGCCATTTCGCTCATGGTGTGTCCTCTCCTACTGTGCGTGGGGTACAGCCAACCCCAGTTCGCGGAAGCGCGCCAGCTTGTAGCGCAAGGTGCGCGGGCTGATACCCAGCCGCTGTGCGGCTTCCTTGCGATTGCCATCGACCGCGGACAACGCGGCGACGATCAACTCGCGCTCCCGCTCTTTCAAGTCGCCTTCCAGCAGCGGTTCGGCGGGCGCCTCGGACGGCCCCACCGGGGAAGGCCCCGGCACTGACGCTGCCGCCGGCGCCATGGCCGCGACGAAATCGATATCCTCGGGGCCGATCTCCGGCCCCACCGCCAGCAGACTGGCCCGCTGCACGCAGTTCTCCAGCTCGCGCACATTACCGCGCCAGCTGTGGACCGCGAGGCGCTGCAGGGCGGCCTTGCTGAATGCGAGGCCGCTGCGCGGTGCGGCATAGCGCTGCAGGAAGCGCTGCGCCAGCGGCAGGATGTCCGCCGGCCGGTCGCGCAGTGCGGGCACTTCCAACGGAACCACACTGAGGCGGTAATACAGGTCTTCCCGGAAACGCCCCGCGGCGACCTCGCCCGCCAGGTTGCGGTTGCTGGTGGCGATGACCCGCACATCCAGCGGTATCACCCGGTTGCCGCCGAGGCGCTCGACCTCCTTCTCCTGCAGCACGCGCAACAGCTTGGCCTGCAGGCCGAGGTCCATTTCGGAAATCTCGTCCAGCAGCAGGGTGCCACCGTTGGCCTGCTCGAATTTGCCCGGTCGCGACTGGTGGGCGCCGGTGTAGGCGCCTTTCTCGTAGCCGAAGAGCATGGACTCCAGCATATTTTCCGGAATGGCTGCACAGTTGATGGCCACCATCGGGCGTTCCGCCCGGCTGGAGCAGGCGTGCAGATAGCGCGCGACAACTTCCTTGCCGGTACCGGACTCACCGGTGACCAGCACCGTGGCATCGCTGTGTGCCAGGCGCTCGGCCAGACGACACACGCGCTGCATGGCGGGATCCTCGGCCACCATGTCGACACCCGGCTCCGGCGCCGGCTCGAAGCGGGCCAGCATCTCCAGCAGCACCTCTGCGGCAAAGGGCTTCAGCAGATAGTCCGTTGCGCCCTCCCGCATCGCCGCCACCGCGTGCTGCACCGAACCGTGGGCGGTGATCATGACAAAAGGCAGCTCCGGACTGCGGGCCCGGACCTCGCGCAGCAGGCGCTCTCCCCCCATGCCAGCCATCTGTACGTCGCTGATGATCAGGTCCACGGGCTGGCGCTCCAGCTGCTGCAGCGCGTCGGCACCGTCACAGGCGCTCCAGACGCGATAGCCACCGTATTCAATGGTGTCGCACAGCGCCTCGCGCAGGGTGCTGTCGTCCTCGACCACCAGAACTTTCAACGCGGCTCCCACGGTCAACACTCTCCTTCTGCAATCGGTAATTCCAGCACAAATTCCGCGCCGCCCTCGGGGCTGTCACCGAGGCGGATCTCACCGCCCAGTTCGCCGACGGTGCGCGCCACCACCGCGAGACCCAGCCCGGTACCGGCCGAGCGCGTGGTGAAGAACGGGTCAAAAATGCGTTCGCGCAACTCGGGTGCCACACCCGGGCCGTTGTCGCGCACCCGCAGCAGCATGCGCTCACGATTCAGCGCGCCGGCCCAGACATCCACATGCACGCCCTCCCCGCCGGCCTCGATGGCGTTCACCACCAGATTGGCGAGAGCTCCGGCAAGGGCATCACGGTCGCCCTGCAGTGCCAAAGTGCGATCGACCGGGGTCACCGACAGCGTGGCGCCCGCCGCTTCCAGGCGAGCGAGGACATGGGCCTGAAAGTCGCCCAGCACGTCCTGCAGGCACACGCGCTCCGTGCGCGGAGGGGCCCCGCGCACAAAGCCCAGCATGCTTTCGATCAGCCCTTCCATATGCACCAGCCGTTCAGACAGGCGGTCGCAGATGCGCTCACGCTGCGCGACGGCCAGGTCCGGACGGCGCAGCTGCGCCAGATACAGGGTGGTGGACGACAGCGGTGTGCGAATCTGGTGGGCGAGCCGCGCCGCCATTTCCCCCAGCGCGCGCAGGCGCTGCTCGCGGCCCACCTGGGCCTGCAGGTCATGCAGTTCGGTGGTGTCGGTCACCAGCACCAGGGTCTCGCCCTGCTGTGCCAGGTGACGGCTGTGCAGTGACAAATGCCGCTCGGGGGCGTTTTCCCGAATACGTGCCTGCACCGCGGGCCAGTCCTCGCCCAGCAGCGGCTCACCAAACAGGGCGACGGCCTCCGGGTTGGCATCGCGTACCTGCTGACGCTCGTCTATCAACAGCACGCCCCCGGGCAACATGGCCATCAGCGAGGCCAGCCGCTCGAGCAAGCGCTCCTTCTCTGCCAGTTCGTCGAGCCGCGCCGAGCGCGAGGCCGCGAGCTCCTCGTTGAGCCGGGCTACCCGCGACTCCAGGTCGCGGTAGGACGCATCCAGTTGATGGGAGACTTCCGCGAGGCTGCGAAAGGCCTCTTCCAGATCGTGTTTCTCGAGGGGTACAGCCTGCTGCATGATTGAGTTCCACCGAGCGCTATCACGCCAATGCCGCTCTTGAAGCAAAAGACGTGCCCAAAGTGGAAACCCGTTTTAATTCAATGGATTGAAGAACTTCGCATACACTGTGGGGCGCCGCGCGTCAGGAATCTGACACCTGGTCGCGCTGCAGCTCGAACTTGCGCATTTTCTCTACCAGGGTGGTGCGCTGCAGCCCGAGCAGTTGCGCCGCTCGCGCCACCACCCAGCCGCTGCGGTCCAGGGCCTGCAGGAGCAGGGTGCGCTCGGTGTCGGCGAGGTACTGCTTCAGGTCCAGCCCCTCCTGACCCAGCGGCGTGGGGTCGTTAGGTGCCCCGGCGGCAGGGGCCGGCTGTACCTGAGAGGCACTCGCCGGGGGTGTACTGGCGGACGGGGCCGCG
>TARA_R100000687_G_scaffold55750_1_pt1 | contig 81270 bp, 78 predicted proteins | sample TARA_R100000687 | Tara Oceans TARA_R100000687 (sample SAMEA2622685) | marine metagenome | biome: marine biome (ENVO:00000447); feature: mesopelagic zone (ENVO:00000213); material: "saline water (ENVO:00002010), including plankton (ENVO:xxxxxxxx)" | depth 600 m
CCTGGCTGCACGCGAGAAAGCCCATGCGGCAGGATTCCGGCTGTACTCAACCGGAGATCCCGGCGGTAAATACTGGCTTGCTCGACCGCTGGCAACGGCGCGATTGTTTGAGTCCGATAACCTGGATCATGTCGCGCAGTACATCCATGCGCGTGCGTAGGGGGGGGTGGGTCTAGTCTCAATAACTTTGGTCTAGGAAATCGCGCCCGAAGTGCTCTTTTCACAGAACTAGGAAATCGCTTTGAAAAAGTCCACGACAACCGCGCCACCCAAAACCCTATCGCCTGCTGCCGCATCCTGGTGGAAGCGGTTACATGCCGAGTTCGATCTGACCGATGAAGGGGCGGCATTCCTGCTTGAAACCGCGCTAAGGGCATTTGACCGCATGAATCAGGCCGCTGAGCTGGTAGACAAGCATGGTGTCGCCATTGCGGACCGTTACAACCAGTTGAAGGCAAACCCCGCTGTAGCGGCTGAGAGAGACGCCAGAGCGGCGATGCTGGGCGCGTTCAAAGCCCTGAACCTCGACATTCTGCCACCCCTTAAACCAGGCAGACCAGGGGGCCGCTGATGGGCACACCGCGCAGACGCCGACACAGCCAGACCACCAGGATCACACGGGAGACCGTGGACGCATACAATGCTGGCGAGGCAATGGGCCTGCACCGACTGCTACGACTTCCACCCTGGCAGACTTCCCCGGTTGATGCCGTTGGCGACTGCCCCTGGCCTGCGGGAACGGGCGGCTACCTGACGTGGCAGGATTCGGTAGAGTTGAGGCATGAGCTTCAGTCATGGCCAGCATAAAGCGCCGCAGCCGCCGCAAGGTGGAGGAACGCGATCCGATCACCCTGGCATGGGACCAGGGACTGCCGCCACCGCAAGAGGCATTGCAGGCTAACAAGCGCGACGAGTTGATCGGCCTGATGTTTTTCCGCTGGCATGAGACCGGCAATCACGCATTGAATCAGCCGTATCTGCGGGACTGGCGAGAGGTGTTAAACATGGGCAAGCCGAACGGTTAAACCTGACTCCCTGGCAAACTCTGGCCAGCTACCCCGCCAAGAGCGGCGGTGTTCTTGGGCTGGAGAATGCCCCAAAGGGGGTGAGTAGATCAGGCGACTGCCTGCGGTTTGACCTGCTGTCCCTCAAAAGCAATTACCTAAACACTAACATGTCGCCTGCCAAGTCTGGCGTGGGCGGAGGTGATAGATATACTTGTCGCTGATAAGGATGAGAGTCGGGCCATTATATGATTTGGTGGATAGTTGGAATCGTGGCTGTGGTCGGTTTTTTCTATGCTGTCGGCAAAGCGAGCAGCAGTGGCAAAAAGGCCAATGATGTCGCAAGAGTTCGCAGTGGTGAGGGGCTAGACACTGAGGGTATCTTTGTCGATCAGCACCAGAATGAGCACTCATTTAACCTACTCGATAGCCCCGCATGGATAGAGTGGACTCCGGGCGTCAAAGCTGTGCGAGTTCGATGCAGAACCAGATTTTCTAAAGGTAAGGCGGTGACACAGACGTACCGCGCCTATCATTATAATTTTCCAGAAAAGCACTGGTATGGCGACAAGCCAGAGGGCGCTGTTAAGGCGTGTGAAGCCGAGATAAAAAAGGTTGTACGCCTTTAATCTGGGGGCTACACGTCTACTCCGTTGGCAGGGATAAAGATCACCTCCTGACCACCTATCCAGCGTTCAGCTACCAGTATGCCCAGCGCAAGTCCAATCATGATGCCCAGCGCAAGGCTGAGCGCCATAAGCTTGTGCAGAGACCGCCTATCCTCGCGATGAGCTTTAGAGAGGCGTTTAGCGGCGTCCTGGCGGACCTTGGCTGGCATGTCGCTGTCCAATGACTTGATAACCTATTTCCTGTAGCCACGGACGCCCCAGTACCTAGACCTGCGGCGGTTTTGGCAGCGCGGGAGGCAAGGGGGGAAGTGTTGTTTTCAGCCCGTCTATATGCTCGCTTAGGTCTGGCCTTATAGGATTCCTCATCGGGTCAAGATAAAATTGCACCCCTTCTCGCCTGGCTAGTTTTGCAGCGGGCACAAAATCACTGTCCCCAGATATGAGGATGATTTTGTCCACGAGTTTCTTCAAGGTTAAAGAGGCGATGTCCAAGCCTATTCTCATGTCCACCCCTTTTTGAGGGGCGAGATAGACATAGTCATCTTCAGTTAGATTAGCTGCGGGCTGTCTTCCAGTGATGACCTGTTTGTGTAGCTTTGGATCTCGAATATGCCATCTCGCGTTATCCTCATCAAGATGACCAAGCCTCAAAGCAACATTACCCCACCTAACGATCTCTTTAAAAAACGCCTTCCGGAATATCGCAGTGGCAGTTTTCTCTAAGACAACAGCGTTATTGGTTAGGGGATGATGAACTCGTTTAGTAACAGGCGGACAATCGTAAAATAGAATCCTGTATATTTGGTCCTTGTCCCGATCCAGATGCTTCATGCAATGAATCCAGAGATCTCTGGCCACTTTCCTTGGGTTTGAAGCTCGCTTGGCCCCAAAGTGAGAATGGTGACGCCGGAGATAAAAATTTCCATCCACCAAGATTGCGACTTTTCTCATAATTTATTCTCACGCATAAAAAAGCCCCCGGGGTTGGTGATGTCATTATCGAGCGACATACGAACAGCCGGGGGCGCTATGGGCGTCACTATAGTAACCCGTGGATAACTTGTCAATACGCGGTCGATAACATGTCACCGACGCGGCTAGGGTCGCCTCCAAACAATTTTTTGGCTTCTATCTGGACCCGCCTATGACCCTTACTACATTAGTTCGGTGCTGAATGGTGCCCGAGGCCGGACTCGAACCGGCACGGCCTTGCGGCCTTCAGATTTTAAGTCTGATGTGTCTACCTATTTCACCACTCGGGCGTGGTCTCGTTGTTTTCCTGAAAAAAGTAGCACTCTGCCAGTCTGCTACCTAAATGCTACCTATTTTATAAATCTATTGTGCAACCTATTGTATTTAAAGCTTTTTTACTTATTTTAAGGGGATTTTAAGTCTCCTGTGTCTACCAATTTCACCACCCGGGCCCTGGGCAATGACGCGGGACCCGCGCGGCGCGCATCATAGCACAGCGCCCTGTGGTGGCAAAAAATCGGGATGGTGGCCGTGCTACACTGGCGTCTTCGAGGAATGCGTCGGGACATCGTATGCGCAAGCTCTGGATCATACCGCTAGCTCTGCTGCTGTTGGTCCCCATTGCCGTGTTCTCCCTGCTCTCGTTTCCTGCGGTTCTGGTCAAAACGCTACATTGGGGCACGACCGCCCTCACTGACTACCGCTTGGAGGTGCACGGCCTGCAGGTCTCGCCCACCGGAATGAGTGTGCGCTTTGACACACTGAGCCTGTATCCGCAAGGCTCCGAAGGCCCGGCGCTGATCACCGTTCTTGACTTCGAGGGACACTCCCGGCTCACCGACCTCTGGCATACCAATCTTGAGGCCACTTCACTGAAGAGCAGCAGCATCGTGGTCTATGTTTCCGCAGACGACGACAGCGAGGACCCCACACCGGCACAGTGGCTGCAGTACCTGCGTTTTCTGCCCGAGACGCTGGAAGTGGACACCGTGCATGTGGTGAATCAGGACGGTGATGTCTCCATCTTTCCCCTGCGAGATATTCGGGGCGGTCGCGTGGGCCGGAACGCCTTTCGCGCGAGCCTTCTGGCGGACCTCGACGGCGCACCGCTGGACGTCAACCTGGACCTCACCGCACAGGAAATCTTCAGCGACAGCGGGAGCGTCCAGTTCAGGGCACAGCTGTCTGCACCGGAGGCCGGTACGCAGGGCTCACTCTCGGGGCAGCTGACCGCCTCCGGCGAATCGCTGCAGTTTGATGTTACCGTGGATGCCGCATTCGCGCGGGTCGAGACCTTCATGAGCGCTTTTCCAAAGGCACCCCCGCTAGCCGGGGCACTGGCGCTGCAGGGCAAGCTGGAGGGCGACCTCGGTAGTTTTTCCCTGTCCGACGCCAGGTTTGAGCTCGACAACCGTCCAGCCTATTATTTTGAGGCCAGCGGCTCGATGGCAAGCCAGGGAAATCCCGACCCCAGACTTTCACTGATCGCCTCAGGTGAACTGGATTCCGCAAAATACTTCCTGCGCTGGCTGGACCTCGACCTCTCGCCATTGGGCGGGATCCGGGCCAGCATTGCCCTCTCAGGCACTCTGGCCAACCCGGCCATTGAGCAGCTGACCGTCGTGACCACCAGCAGCGAGGGTCTGTGGATCGCCCTGAACGGGTCTTCGGGGCCTGGCTCGCTGGGCAGTACAGATCTGCCGCCTGACACCGACTTCACCCTCCACGCCTTTGCTCCCTCACTGGCTGTGCTCAGTCCCTGGCTGGGGCAGGCACCTTCTGTCGATCCCGGCCCCTGGGAACTGGCAGCCGAACTGCGGGAAAATGACGGAGCGCTGCGTGTCGACAACATCAGGGGGCAAGTGGGCCGCGCAGACGGCACACGCCTGCAGGTCGCAGGTGAGATCGCCCGGGTCGCCATCGATACGGCCGCTGACGGCGAACGGGCCTCCGGCATTGAGCTTGCCGTCAGTGCAACCAGCACCGACCTGCAGGAACCCGGACGCTGGTTCGATGCTGACCTGCCACCCGGGTTCGCACTCGAGTCAAAGGCGCGGCTCAGTGGCACCGATGCCGAGCTGATACTGGCAGAAGGCAGCGCACAGCTCTCCCATGAGCACCTCATCATCGACATCAGCGCGCTGAGTACGCGCTTGTCACGTGACGCTGCCTACACCCCCGCCACCGTGCGCGCGACGCTGCAGGCGCTCGCCCCTGAGGCCTCTGCGCTGGGCAGCTTTGTGGCATTGGAACTGCCCGTACTCGGGGCGCTGAGCGTCGATGCCGACGTTACCTACACTGCCGCCCAGGTGTCCCTGACCGACATTCGCGCTGCGCTCCGTGGTGCGCCGGGTAACTTACTGATCACGGGCAGCCTGAACGACGTGACCGGCGCCCGGAAAATCACACTCGACACCAAGGTGCAGGCGCTGAACCTCGATGCCCTGCTCGCAGGCTTCGCACCCGACCTGCAGCCACCGGCAGCACTCGGCAGCCTGCAGGGCAGCTTTGCGCTGCGCGGAGCACAATCGGCCTACAGCCTGGACAAACTGGAACTGAACAGCACGGAGAATGCGGCGCTGAACCTGAAGATCAGCGGCGAAGCGCAGTATCGGGAAGCAGACTGGCGCACAGCGGCGAGCATACGCTACTCCAGTGAGGACCGGGATTGGCTCGCAGCGCTCACCGGACTGCCTCTGAAACCTGTGGCCGGCGAAATTCAGTTCGCGGCAGATACCCACTCGGCGCGGCTGCAGGCGGACACGCGTCTGGAGGAGAGCGACCTCGCGCTGTCTGTCGAGGTGACACACAGCAACGGCAGCCTGAACAGCCTGCGAGCAGCGCTATCTTCCGCGATGGTACGCCTGGAGGATCTCGGCCTGCAAGCGGCCGGCAAGGATGGGGATACGCCGGAGGCTCAACAGGGTACGGAAGTCGATGCCGACGCGCAGACCACCTCGGTACAACAGCTGCTCGCAAGGCTGCCACGCTACCCGGTGGATTTAACGCTGCAGGTGGGCAGTCTGCGGGGCGAGATTACGCGCTTTGACGATATCAATGTCCACATCAGCGGCAGTGGCACCACCTATCTGCTCGACCAGTTCGACTTCAACTACGATACGGCGCCGGCCGCTATTCGGGGCATCGTCGATATCAGTCTGGACCCACCGGGAGTGAGTATTGCGGGGCAGGCACAGTCGATTCCTCTCAACACACTGAGCCGCGACCTGGGTATCGAAACGGATATCAGCGGCTCACTGAACCTGCGTGGCGGCGTGAGCGCCCAGGGCGCGACGGGGGCGGAGCTGCTGCAGCAGCTGGACGGCAGCATGGCCTTTGCGCTGGAGAATGCGACCGTGGAGGGCGCTGCCTACGATGTCCTCGCGACCGGCATCCTGACCTGGCTGTTTTCAGGTGCTGCACTGGAAAAATCCACGTTTCTGGACTGCACCATGGCGCAGTTCACCCTGGAGGATGGGATCGCGCGCACCGACAGCCTGTTCGTCGAATCACCCAACATGATCGCCACTGGCGTGGGCAGCTTCAACCTGCCCAAGCGCACCCTCGCACTGACACTGACGCCGCGGTCCAAGTCGCGGAGCATCCAGTTCCCTTCCAGCATCAGCCTGCGCGGGGACATGGCGAGCCCGCGCACCAGCGTGTCCCCCATCGCCGCCACCCTGGACATTTCCGCCGAAGCCATGCTCTTCGTGCCGCGTTTGCTGGTGAAAGTCTTCGGCGGCAGTCGGTCGCAGTCTGACACGACGCGACCCTGCGAAGTCATGCTCGCGCAATAAGCCCGCACCACATCACCGTGCTACACTTTGCGCCATTACCCGGCAGGCACTTACGGACGATTTTATGGCATCTCCCCGCGGCGAGTTCAGCTCGCGCTTTGGCTTCATCATGGCTGCCGCGGGCAGCGCCGTAGGGCTTGGCAATATCTGGGGGTTCCCGACGCAGGCCGCGAGCAACGGCGGCGCCGCTTTCCTTCTGGTCTATCTGTTTCTCGCCTTTACCCTGGCCTACCCGGCGCTGATGGCGGAGCTGATTATCGGCCGCCATGCGCATGCCAATGCGGTCAGTGCCCTGCGCCAGATCTCTCCGAACCGTGTGCTGCGCAGCATCGGCGGCGGTACGGGCGTTATCGGTCTGGTTGTCGCCAGCTTTATCCTCAGCTTTTATGCGATCGTCGCTGGCTGGATGCTGGCTCACTGTCTGGCCGCGCTCACCGATCTGGCTGGAATGAGCGCAGCCAGTGACTGGCTCACGGACTTCAGTTTCTCGCGAAATCTGGTGTTCATGCTGATCTTCATGGCACTGACCGTCGGCATCATCTCCGAGGGTGTGCAGCGGGGCATTGAACGCTGGTCCAGTCGCCTGATGCCGCTATTGCTACTGTCGCTAGTGTTGCTGGTCATTTATGTACTGACCCTGGACGGAGCAATGGAGGGCCTGCGTGTCTACCTGCTCCCGGATTTTGAACGTGCGCTGGCACCGGGTTTGATTGTCAAAGCACTGGGGGCTGCATTTTTCTCGCTCTCCCTGGGCGTGGGTACCATGCTTATCTACGGCTCCTATATCAGCGATCGGGAAAACCTGCCCGTTGTGGGGGGGCTGGTTACGCTGGTCGACATCTGCATCGCCGTACTGGCCGGCTTCCTGGTGTTGCCTGCCATGTACGTGGCTCTGCACAGCGGCGTGGAAATCTTTACCGCGGGCGGCGCGCTGATTTCGGAGGACACGCTGATCTTCACAGTACTGCCCAAGCTGTTTGACAGCATGGGCCTGGCGGGCATTGGCGTGAGCCTCGTGTTCTTTTTCCTGATGACCATCGCCGCTCTGACCTCCTCGATCTCCATGCTGGAGGTGCCCGTCGCCTACACCATTGAAGAGCACGGCGTGGCCCGCAAACCGGCGGTGCTGGTGATCGGCGTAACGATTGCGCTGGTCAGCACGGTTATCCTGCTGAATTTCGAGGCGCTGTTCGGACTGGTCATCGCCGTTACGACGCGCTACAGCCAGCCGCTGCTCGGCTTCATGTTCTGCCTGTATGCGGGGTGGGTATGGCACCGCGACACGCTGCTGCAGGAGTTGCGCAAGGGCAACGCCGGTGTCGAACACAGCCTGTTCTGGAAACTGTGGCCGGGCTATGTGCGGGTGGTCTGCCCGCTGATCATACTGCTGATCTTCGCCCAGTCCCTGCTGGATTGACCTGCCCGTCGATCAGTTCAGACGCAATTCGCCGCTGTCCTCGACGTACTGGGTAGGAATCAGACCGCGAAAATCTATTTTTGCCGTAAACCGGTAGGCCAGCGCATCGCCCCGGGTTCGACCGAGGCTGCCCAACAGCTTCAGCGCCTCCAGCAGGTTGACGCCGGCATCAATCGTCACCTGTTCTTCGGTATAACCCTCTATGGTGGGTACCTGATTGGTCACGCCACTGAGCAACTCGCGATCGAGCAGCGCAATTCCGTAGCTGATCCCCGCGATGTCCAGAGCCTGCGCGTTGGGATTCGCAATGCGCAACACGATGCGAAAGCGCGGGCCGGAATCGACCATCGGCAGGCTTTTCACGCTGTCGACACTGATTATGGGTGGGTCGATCGAGGGCCCCAACCCGGCGCAGCCAGCCAGGAAAGACGCCAACAACAACGCACAGAGAACTCGCCAACGCGGCTTCATCAGGTGGTTCATCACGAGTCGCGATCCCGAGGTGTGATTGAGAAAAAGAAAACGCCATAACCGAGGCTGAACACGGCAAAGACCATGGCCACCCAGTCACCGGTTTGCAGGTACATCCAGCTGCTGAACACCAGCATGCCCAGCGTGACGACAATCCCCGTATTGCGAGCGGTCGGCGACACAAGAAAACTCCTCTGTGCTATCCTGCGCTCCAGCGCAGCGTTCATGGTCGATGATAGCACCCGCATGGCAAAATTTATCCTGATATTCCTTGCCGTGCTGGTTGCGCTGTTTACTGCGGAAATGCTCGCTCCCGTGCAGGCGGCTGTGGTGCAGCCCTTCACGGCCTCCCTGGCAACACTGAGCGCCGCCCTGATCACACCCTTCGACAGTGACGTCACCGCCTACGGACGGGTCATCGCCCACAGTGTTAATGGCTTTGCGGTCTCCATTGAGTCGGGTTGCAATGGTGTCGAGGCAGCCATCGTGCTGGTGGCCGGAGTCCTCGCCTACCCCGCACCCTGGCGCTACCGGCTGGTGGCGATCCTTGCCGGATTCCTGACCATTCAGGTGCTGAACATTGCACGTATCATCAGCCTGTTTTACCTGGGACAGTGGAACCTGCAGATATTCAACTGGACCCACCTGTACCTGTGGCCGGTCTTTATCATGCTGGATGTGCTTGTGGTGTTCATTCTCTACCTGCGCTATCTCGAACAGCGACCCGGCGCCGCCAGCGGATGACGCTCTACCGATTCATCGGCCTGGTGCTGTTGTTGATGGTTCCCTTTTTTGCGCTCTGGTATGCGCTGGGTGCCCTGCCCGCGGCACCCGCTCTGTGGCTGACCCAGGCTGTGCTGCCCTGGGCCCTGCCGGGGGTGGTGCAGTCGGTAGCGATCGAAGGGCATCAGCTGTTGGTGCTGACGCAGTTTGGCGAGACGGGGGAGACCGTGGTGCCTCTGCAGCAGGCCGATTACCAACTGGCATTCCCGTTGAACACCCGGATTCTCTCCTACTCCATCCCGTTCTACGCAGCGCTCCACTTTTCGAGCCGCATTGACGGCTCGCTGGAGCGCTTTGCACGCGGACTGCTGGTGCTCTGGGTACTGATGTTCATCGGCACTGTGTCGGTGACCCTGAAAAATCTGATGCTGGGGCTGGGTGGCGATCTTCTCTGGAAGACCACCACCACACCCCTGCCCTCCGCCGACGCTATCGCGCTGCTGTTCCAGTTCAGCACGCTGATTGTGCCAACGGTCGCACCCGTGTTGCTGTGGGCCTGGTCGGTGCGGGACAGCCCGCACTGGCGTGCCCTGCTCTTGGGTCAGGGCGCCGAGTCCGACGCGCGGAGTCGCTAGCTCACGACACTAGGCGGCATCGCCCACCCGGCCATTGGCCAGTTCACGCATGAGTGCCTGGTACTCCTCGCCCCGGTCCTCGAGCACCGCCTGCAGGGCCTTTTCCATAAGCCACCGTGCCTGACAGGTGTAGGCGTAGATACAGGCGTGCACGGCAGCGTCACTCCAGTTGTCGACCGAGCAGTTAGACGAATATTCCTCAAAGTAGGCGAGCGAGCGGATGAGGTCGGCGATGTGGCGCGGACACTCGCAATCCAGCGTGCTCTTCAACTGCCGCGCCGCACTCAGCTGCAGATCGGTAAACTGCCGCGGCTTTGCCGTCATCAGCTCACCGAGATTGGTATCGCCAAGGCTTGCCGTCTTGTCGGCAACACTGCGCGCCAGCTCAAAGGCCAGGTAGGCCGGGTCTGGCGGGAAGGTCGTAGCGGCAATATTCTGCTGCTCCAGCGACTGCAGCCAGCGTTCGCTGGCAAACTGGTAGGTGACCAGGGCTTTCTCCACCTGAAGGTTGCGAATCAGGTCGCCCAGCTGACGGGTCTGAGCGCCCGTGAGGTTGGCACACTCCACGACGAGGCTGTCGGCACGGCCGATTTCCTCACACTCCTTTGCGGTAATCTGGCTCAGGGACAGGCGGACCAGCAAGGCATCGACCCCCGCGAGACAACCCTGGTGTTCATCAAGCCACTCGCAGAGCTGATTGCCGATGAATACCACGCGAGGCTTGGGTGCTGGCAGCGCACCGCGGCCGCCCTTGCCCCTGCCGCGCAGTAGCATTTCCAGTGTCTTGCGTTCGTTCGACGCGATTTCTCCGATGCGTGAGCCGCTGTTGACGAGGGCCGCAACCAGCTGCAAATGCTCCAGGTCTGCCTGCGTATACTGTCGGCGACCGGTTGCCGTCTTGTGGCTCGCGCCCAATCCGTAACGTCGTTCCCACACCCGGAGCGTGTCCGGCTTCAACCCGGTCAGCCTGGCGACTGTACCAATGCCGTAGAGAGGGCGAGGTTCCATTACCGCTGCGTTCATATCACGTGCCTCAGTTGGTGTACGGAGTTATTACGCGAAAGACCGCATGCCGGATGAGTTGTCGAGGTTATGTCTGCATGTTATCTGGACAACTGTCCGGAATTTTTGTCCAAGCGGGTCGGTGCAGCGTATATATGCCAAACCAACAGGAGCGACGACGTGGATAACTGGAAGACCGAAACCGACGATCGCGAGCTTGAGCGGCTGTTTGCAGAGGCCCGCCGCTATCCCCTGCTCAGCGCCGAGCAGGAACGCGACATAGATGCCAGCAAGTGGCGTGCTGTCGATGATCTCTGCACGCTTTTCACCGACAGCGAGGGCGGTCGCCGGTACTTGCAGGACTTGCTCGCGCGCATCCAGCACGAGCCACCCGAGGTCGCGAACTTTGCCAACCGTGACCACCACTTCCTGCTGCGTCGCGAACTGGTCAGCTATCTCAGCGGAGGCGAGCAGGTCGCCTCGGTCACGCTGCTCGCGAGCGCCCTGTCCGCCGGGGACCTCGCCGCTGCACGCGACACCATCAAGGAGATGGCACTGCCCGCCAGCCTCGCGGTGGGTATGGCGGGCGCACTGGCCCGCTGTAACCAGCGACCGGTCAAATGCCGGGTTGCTGATGCACTGGACGCCTGGCAGACAACCGCCGAAGGTCGCAAATCGTCTGGCGCACGCTACCGGCTGGAACCCGCGCAGCTCAGTGCGCTGGCGCTCTCGCTTTCACGTTTCAACCAAGCCCGGGACACGCTGACCCTGCACAACCTGCGCCTGGTGTACTCCATCGCCGGCAAGGCCCGGGGCAAGGGAGCACCCTATCGCGACCTGATTCAGGAGGGCACGCTCGGGCTGATTCGGGCCGCGGAAAAGTTCGAGGCGACCAAGGGATATCGCTTCAGCACCTACTGCTACAACTGGATATCCCAGGCGGTGCGGCGCTACATCAGTGACTCCGCGGCACTCATCCGCTACCCCACCCACGTACGTGAGCAGGTGGGGAAACTGTATCGCGAGCGCAACGCGCTCTGGAGCAGCAGCGGTGAGGAACCCAGTGAAGCAGAGCTGGCCTCCGCCGCCGGCATCGATACCGACAAGGCACGGGAGTTACGGCAGCTGCGCAACATGGCCATATCGCTGGACCAGCCGCGCTTCGACGACGATGAAGAGTCCCTGCTGGACAGCCTGCCGGGCGGCCCCTTCGAAGACATCGATGCGCCCGCGGAATCGGCCTCCTTACAGCGCTGCCTGTTGCAGGAGATTGACCATCTGGACCCTGCGGAGAAACAGGTCGTCATTGCCCGCTGGGGTCTGCACGAGGGCCCGCCGCTGACCCGGGCCGAGGTCGCCGATAAACTGTGCGTCAGCCGTGAGTGGGTGCGCCAGCTGGAAAAATCGGCGCTGGACAAGCTGAGCCGGAACAGCGTGGTGCGCAAGGCAGCCAGCGATCACGGCAACCTGTCACCGGCGTGAGGACCCAGTATGGCCTCGAGTGCGCTGTTGATATCCGGGTGCCGCCAGAGGAAACCCGACGCCTGGAGGCGTCGGGGCATGACCCGTTGACCGGTAAGAAGCAGTTCATCCGCCATTTCACCGAGCAGCAGGCGCATGACCGCCCCGGGCACCGGCATGCCGGGCAACGTTCTGAAATGCTCCCGCATGGCGGTACAGAAGTCGCGCTGTGTCACGGGCGCTGGCGCGGTGACATTCACCGGGCCGGACATCGCCTCCTGCTGCAGCAAAAAGTCAAAGGCCGCGACAGCATCCGCACGATGCACCCAGCTCAGATACTGTCCGCCGCCCCCCGGCCAACTGGCGATTCCCATACGGAAGGGCTGTGCCATCTGCACGAAGGCGCCGCCGCCGGCATCCAGTACCACACCCAGCCGCAACAGGCAGACGCGAACGCCAAACTCTGCAACCGCCGCTGCCTGAGCCTCCCATGCCTGGCAGAGTTCACTGGCAAACCCGCTGCCCGCAGCCGCATCCTCGCCCAACGGTTCACTGTCACGGAGGCCGTAGAAACCGATCGCAGAGGCGTTGAGCAGCACCCGCGGAGGCACTGGAAGGCCGCGCATCCACGCGACCAGCGCCCGCGTGCCCTCGACACGGGAATCTACCAGCGTTTTCTTGTACGCAGCTGTCCAGCGTGCGCCCGCGAGAGAAGCACCCGCAAGGTTGACCACGGCCTCTGGCGAGGGGCTGGCGGGCACCGCCTCCAGCGTCTGCACATAGCGGCAGTGATGCGTGTCCGGGTGCGGCGAGCGACTGAGAATGGTGAGTTCATGCCCCGCAGCCAGCCAGTACTCGCGCAGGGCCTCACCCACAAACCCGGTACCGCCGGTCATCAGAATATGCATGGTCTGTATTCTCCCGTTGTCGCCGCTCGCCCACCCGGCAGCGGACTGTGCCCTGCCCCCCTTCGCGGGGTCCCGACACCATGATGAGCAATACGGAGCAGGAACTGCAACAGTTGCAGGACTTCATTACCCGCTACCCGAGGGTAGTCGCGTTAACCGGTGCCGGTATCAGCGCCGGCTCGGGCATTGCCACCTACCGCGATGCCGCGGGCCGCTGGCTCTACAGCACGCCGATTCAGCACCGCGAGTTCCTGCACGCGGCGGCTGTCCGCCAGCGCTACTGGACGCGCAGCTGGTTCGGCTGGCCAGCGGTGCGTGATGCACGGAGCAATGCGGCACATCGGGCGGTTGCCACGCTCGAACAGCAGGGTGTTATCCGCCTGGTCATTACACAAAATGTTGATCGCTTGCACCAGCGCGCGGGCAGCAGCGCGGTGATTGACCTGCATGGCAGGCTGGACCGGGTACAGTGCCTCGGTTGTGCCGCATTCACCGACCGCGAAGTGATGCAGCAGCGACTCGCCCACGACAACCCTCACCTTGCAACGCTTTCCATACCCCGGGGACAGCGACCCGATGGTGACATGGCCCTGCCTGACGCGATGTCGGCCAGTACCCGGGTCCCTGCCTGCGAAGCCTGTGGCGGTATCTTGATGCCCGATGTGGTGTTTTTCGGTGGCAGCGTTCCGGCCGAGCGGGTCACTAAGGCCAGAGCGGCGCTGGCGGATGCGGATGCCCTGCTGGTCATTGGCTCATCGCTGCAGGTCTACTCCGGCTTCCGCTTCTGCCGCCAGGCCGCCGCTCAGGGCAAGGCGCTGGCGATCGTGAACCCGGGGCAGACCCGGGCCGATGCACTCGCTACACTACGCCTGAAGACGCCCTGCGAAACGCTGCTGAATGCCCTGGTAAGGGGCAACGTCACCGCCTGAATGCACAACCTGCCGGGCATGCCATACGCTGAAAACCTTTGGACCAATCACCATGGCCACCACAATCTATCTGTTTCGCAGTGACCTGCGCCTGACTGACCTTCCCGGACTCGCTGCGGCCAGCCGAGCGGGAGATGTACTGCCGCTGTACGTGCTCGACGACACCAACGCGGGAGAGCGCGCACTCGGCGCTGCCAGCCGCTGGTGGCTGCATCACAGCCTGAGGTCACTGGCTGACACCATCGCCGATAGCGGAGGCACCCTGAACCTGCTGCAGGGGGACACCAACGCCCGCCTGCGGGACCTGTTGTCCTCAGGCAATATCGATGCAGTCCACTGCAGCCGGGCCTACAGCCCCTGGGAAGTGGCGCTGGAGGCACAGTTGCGCGACACCTGCGAGGCCATGGGCGTTACTTTCAAGCGCTATCCCGGCCCGCTACTGCACGAACCGGAGCACATCGCCAACCAGTCGGGCGAGCCCTTCAAGGTCTTCACGCCCTTCTGGCGCCATTGCTGCCGCGCAGAGGCGCCGTCCCAGCCGGTGCCCTTCCCTTCCCGCACCACCTGGGCAGATCCCCTGGCACAGCGCAGCAGTCTCGATGACCTTGCACTGCTGCCGAGAAAACCTGACTGGGCCGCGCACTGGCCGGAGTTGTGGACGCCGGGCGAGGAAGGCGCACGCAACACGCTTGCACACTTCCTGCGGGAACGCGTCTCAGGCTACGCCAAAGGTCGCGATCATCCCGCGGACAATGCGACATCGCGGCTGTCGCCGCACCTGCGCTTCGGCGAAATTTCACCGCGCCAGGTGTGGCACGCAGCGCGCGCATGCCTGCAGCAGGAACCGGTGCTGGAGGAGCAGATCAACAAGTTTCTCGCCGAGCTAGGCTGGCGTGAATTCTCCTATCACCTCTTGTTCCACTTTCCCGATATTGAGCAGGCACCGTTCAAGGCTCAGTTCGAGGACTTCCCCTGGCTCGGCGACGAAGCGCTGTTGAAAGCCTGGCAACGCGGCCAGACCGGCTACCCGGTGGTCGATGCGGGGATGCGCGAGCTCTGGCACACAGGCTACATGCACAACCGCATCCGCATGGTCACGGCGTCGTTTCTGACCAAACATCTGCTCACGCACTGGCGCGCCGGCGAGCGCTGGTTCTGGGACACCCTGGTCGATGCGGACCCGGCCAGCAATGCCTGCAGCTGGCAGTGGGTAGCGGGTAGCGGAGCGGATGCTGCGCCCTACTTCCGCATCTTCAATCCGGTCACCCAGGGTGAGAAATTCGATGCAGGCGGTAGCTATGTACGCCGCTGGGTGCCGGAGCTTGCCGACCTGCCCGATCGCTACCTGCACAAGCCCTGGGAAGCCCCTGAGGCCGCGTTGAGAGAGGCGGGCATCACACTCGGCAAGGACTACCCGGAGCCCGTGGTGGACCACCGTGACGCCCGCGAAGCGGCCCTCGCTGCCTATCAGCAGATACGCAAGGGTTAAGGCGGGCTTCACCGTCCTGTGCGGGATACGCACGTGACGCTGGAAATCTGCTGAAAGAGCGTCAATACTATCCGCCGTAACGCAGACGATGCGCAACCCTCTTCCCACACGGAGCGACCCAACCATGGCACTGAAACATTCCCCACTGTACACGGCACTGCTACTTGCACTGGGTTTGTATGCGGCACCCGGCAGCGCGGATACCGCCGAGGTTGTTGATGCAGAAGGCAACCGCATCACCTTCGAATACGAGGGCAGTAACCTGCGCGTGAACATGGCGCAGGAACAGGGCAGCTACATGCTGGCCAATGCGCAGAGCCTGTACGTTGTCACCAACAACGACGGCCAGATCATGGTCATCGATGTGCAACAGGCCATGTCCATGTTCGGGGGCATGGCACAGGCAGCGGTACCTGACCTCGCGGAGGTTCGCGTCGAGACCCTTGAGGCCACCGGGCGCAAGGAGACCGTGGCAGGCATTGAGGGGGAGGTCTATACGCTGAGCTTTGTTGACCACAACGGCCAGGCACAGCGGGCGGAACTGGTGCTGTCACCGGATGCGCGGGCCGTGGGCTTCCGCGACGCCATGCACCGGATGGCGTCACGTGTCGGCGACATGGTCGACCAGCAGGATGCAGCCAACCTGCTGCAAACCCGTCTCAACGACAAGGAGCTGGGTGTACTGCGCTACGGCCAGGACATGCGAGTGGCCAGCATCAATGCCGGACGCGTTGACCCCGCACGCTTCGTGTTACCGGCAGAACCCACCGATCTCTCCGCGCTCGGCGGCCTCTTCGGTGGCGGCAACGGCAGCGAGGAAGGGGGTATGGGCGGCATTATGTCCGGCATATTCGGCGGTGGTGCGAAAGAGGCACCCAGCGACGAGGCCGCGCCCGCGGATGACAGCCTGGAGAATGCCACCAAGGAAATCGGCAAGGCTTTCGGCAAACTGTTCGGCAATTGAGCGGCAGTTTTGCCGCATATTGAACTGGTACACGCGGCGGCTTTAGTGCAAAATGCGCCCCTGATTTTACGAGGGACTGCCGCCGCATGGCAAAAGAAGACCAGATCGAGATGGAGGGTGAAGTCGTCGACACCCTGCCCAACACAACGTTTCGTGTCAAACTCGAAAACGGACACGTTGTGACCGCCCACATCTCGGGCAAAATGCGCAAGAACTACATTCGCATCCTGACCGGCGATAAAGTTCGCGTGGAACTCACCCCCTACGACCTGACCAAGGGCCGCATCACGTATCGCGAGCGCTGATACCGCGGTAACCCCACGGTATCACTGCGCGGCTACCGCCTCCCTCAGGCGGGTTCCGCTTCCGTTTCCTCTACCCGCACCTCCAGGCCGTCTCCAGCCTCATTGAGGCGTACCTGAGCAACACCACCGCCCTGCGCCAGCGAGCCGAACAGCACCAGCTCCGCCAGTGGCTTCTTGATGTACTCCTGAATCACCCGCGCCATAGGCCGGGCGCCCATATTGCGGTCGTAGCCCTTTTCCACCAGCCACAGCCGCGCATCTTCGTCCACGTCCAGCGTCACGCGCTTTTCATCGAGCTGGCCCTGCAGTTCGGTGAGGAATTTATCGACGACCGTGAGGATCACATCTTCGCCCAGCGGTTCGAACTGCACGATGCTGTCGAGGCGGTTGCGGAACTCCGGCGTGAACATCCGGTTGATCGCCTCCATGGCATCGGTACTGTGGTCCTGGGTCGTGAAACCGATGGTGCGCCGACTGATGCTCTCGGCGCCGGCGTTGGTGGTCATCACCAGGATTACATTGCGGAAGTCCGCCTTGCGACCGTTGTTGTCGGTGAGCGTGCCGTGATCCATCACCTGCAACAGCAGGTTGAAGACCTCCGGGTGGGCTTTTTCAATCTCATCGAGCAGAATCACCGCGTGCGGATGTTTGGTGACGGCATCGGTCAAAAGGCCGCCCTGGTCGAAGCCCACATAGCCCGGCGGTGCACCGATCAGGCGCGACACGGTGTGCCGCTCCATATACTCGGACATATCAAACCTGATCAGTTCCAGCCCAAGCTGGCGCGCGAGCTGTTTGGTCACCTCGGTTTTACCGACGCCGGTGGGCCCTGCCAGCAGGAACGAGCCAATCGGCTTGTCACCCGAGCGCAGCCCTGCGCGCGCCAGCTTGATCGACGTGGCCAGGCTGCTGATGGCGGCGGTCTGCCCAAATACCACCATCTGCAGATTCTGCTCCAGCTTCTGCAGTGTTTCACGGTCGTCGGAGCTGACCGACTTTGGCGGAATCCGCGCTATTTTGGCCACCACCGCTTCAATGTCGGCAACGCCGATCACTTTCTTGCGCTTGGAAGGCGGCTGCAGCTGCTGATAGGCACCCGCCTCGTCGATGACATCGATCGCCTTGTCGGGCAGGAACCGATCCGTGATGTAGCGGGCCGACAGGTCCGTGGCCACGCGCAGCGCCTTGTTCGTGTAGCGCAGCCCGTGATGCTCCTCAAAACGCGACTTCAACCCCTTGAGAATCAGGTAGGCGTCATCGGGTGAAGGTTCCAGCACGTCAATCTTCTGGAAGCGCCGGCTCAGGGCCTTGTCCTTGTCGAAGATACCGCGGTACTCCTGGAAGGTGGTGCTGCCAATGCAGCGCATCTTGCCCGAGGTCAACAGCGGTTTGAGCAGATTGCTCGCGTCCATGACGCCGCCAGAGGCTGCCCCGGCACCGATGATGGTGTGGATCTCATCAATGAACAGGATGGCACCTTCACGTTTCTTGAGGTTGGCGAGCAAACCCTTGAAGCGCTTCTCGAAGTCACCACGGTACTTGGTGCCGGCCAGCAGTGCGCCGAGGTCCAGCGAATACACCACGCTGTCCTTCAGCATTTCCGGCACGTCACCATCGACGATCATTTTTGCCAGACCCTCGGCGATGGCCGTTTTACCAACGCCAGACTCACCGACCAGCAATGGATTGTTCTTGCGGCGGCGCGCGAGGATCTGGGCCACGCGCTCCACCTCAGGCATGCGCCCAATCAGGGGGTCGATGCGCCCGGCGCGGGCCTCCTCGTTCAGGTTGGTTGCAAAGGTATCGAGCGGGCTCTCTTCGCCATCCTCCGCGGCGGTGGCATCGCCTGTCGGGTTGCCGCTGGCACTGCCCTCGCCGTCCTCGGACACCCGGGAAATCCCGTGCGTGATGAAGTTGACCACGTCGAGCCTGGCAATGCTCTGCGTCTTGAGAAAATAGACGGCCTGGCTTTCCTGCTCGCTGAAAATCGCCACCAGCACATTGGCACCGGTGACTTCGCTGCGGCCGGAGGACTGCACGTGGAACACCGCACGCTGCAGCACACGCTGGAAGCCCAGCGTGGGCTGGGTCTCGCGGTCGTCGTTGTCCTCGGGAATCAGCGGCGTGGTGGCATCGACGAACTCCATGAGGTCGCCGCGCAAGGCGTTGATCTCTGCGCCACAGGCCTTGAGTACGCGAATGGCGTCATTGTTGTCCAGGAGGGCCAGCAACAGGTGCTCGACCGTCATGAACTCATGGCGCTTGCCCCGGGCCTCGCGAAAGGCCTCGTTCAGGGTCAGTTCCAGATCCTTGCTCAGCATACTCTACCACTCCCGGGCTACTCGCCCTCCGATGCCTCGATTTCGCACAACAACGGGTGCTGATTGTCTCGCGCGTACTGATTGACCTGGGCTGCCTTTGTCTCGGCAATGTCCCGGGTGTATATACCGCATACGCCCTTGCCCTTGGTATGGACTGTCAACATGACGTGCGTGGCCTGCTCGCGGTTCATCCGGAAGAACACCTCGAGTACTTCAACCACGAACTCCATGGGGGTGTAATCGTCATTGAGTAGCACCACCTTGTACAGCGGCGGCTTCTTGAGCTCCGGTTTCGAGTCCTGCAATGCCAGGCCACCGTCGCGATCGCGCTCCCCCTCATCGCCGGACATGCGCCACGCGCCGGCCAGGATTACCTCGTTCACTCCATCCCTCTCAAACGTTTGCCCTGCCATAGATAGTGGATATTGGCCCATTATAAGTCAATTCAACCCCGACCTGTTTTTCGCGCGAAAACCCCGCCCACAAAAAAAGGGCCCGTGCTGCCACGGGCCCTTCTTCGCAAGCCTGCCGGGCAGGTTTACATGTTTTCGATCAACTTCTGGCCAAACTCGGAGCAGCTGACCAGCGTTGCCCCTTCCATCAGGCGCTCGAAGTCGTAGGTCACCGTGCCCTTCTGGATGGCGCCGTTCATGCCTTTGATGATCAGGTCAGCGGCTTCGTTCCAGCCCATGTGGCGCAGCATCATTTCTGCCGACAGGATCAGCGAACCGGGGTTCACCTTGTCCTGGCCCGCGTACTTCGGCGCAGTGCCATGGGTGGCCTCGAACAGCGCGATGTTGTCGGACAGGTTCGCACCGGGCGCAATGCCGATGCCGCCGACCTGCGCCGCCAGGGCGTCTGACAAGTAATCGCCGTTGAGGTTCAGCGTGGCGACCACACTGTAGTCCTTGGGACGGGTGAGGATCTGCTGCAGCATGGCATCAGCGATCACGTCCTTGATGACGATGTCCTTGCCATTGTTGGGGTTCTTGATGCTGACCCAGGGGCCCCCATCCAGCAATTCACCGCCAAACTCCTGCTGGGCCAGTTCGTAGCCCCAGTCGCGGAAGGCGCCTTCGGTGAACTTCATGATGTTGCCCTTGTGCACCAGCGTCACGGAGGGCAGATCCTGGTCGATTGCGTATTGAATGGCCTTGCGCACGAGGCGCTTGGTGCCTTCCTCGGAGACCGGCTTGATGCCGATGCCGACATTCTGCGGGAAGCGGATCTTGGTGGCGCCCATCTCGTTGATGATGAAATCGACAACCTTGTTCGCCTCGTCGGAACCGGCCTTGTATTCGATACCGGCATAGATGTCTTCGGAGTTCTCGCGGAAGATCACCATGTTGCAGGCGCCCGGATCCTTTACCGGCGAGGGGACGCCCTCAAACCAGCGCACCGGTCGCAGACAGGTGTAGAGATCGAGTTCCTGGCGCAGCGCTACGTTCAGCGAACGGAAGCCGCCACCGACGGGAGTGGTCAGGGGACCCTTGATGCCCACAGAGTATTCCTTGATCGCCTGCAGCGTTTCCTCGGGGAACCAGTCACCGTCGTACAGTTCGGCGGCTTTCTCACCCGTGTAGATCTCCATCCAGGAGATCTTCTTGCTGCCACCGTAGGCTTTCTCAACAGCGGCGTCGACCACGTTGATCATGACCGGGCTGATATCAACACCAATGCCGTCGCCCTCGATGTAGGGGATGATCGGATGGTTGGGGACGTTCAGGCTGAAATCGTCGTTGACCGTAATCTTTTCGCCGGTCGCCGGCACCTGGATGTGCTTGTAGCCCATAGATTGTTCTCCGTCGCTGTGGGTCCATTGAGTCCCGGGGTGCGGTATCCTTGTGGGAGCCCCCGTTAAAACGGCGCTTAGTGTATCAGGTTTCCCGGCCTTTCTCTTGAACCGGGGAGCAGTTTTTTCCCCACGGCGGAGCCGCGATGGCCACGGTCATTCTGTTCAATAAACCCTTTCAGGTACTGAGCCAATTCAGCGACCGCAGCGATCACCCGGCGGCGAGCGCGGCCGCGTCCACTGGCGATACCCGGCAGCCCGCTCGCGCCACGCTGGCCGACTACCTGCAGGCGCCTGGCTTCCGGGTAGCCGGGCGCCTCGATTTCGACTCCGAGGGCCTGCTGCTGCTGACGGACAGCGGCGCTCTGCAGCAGCAGATCACCCATCCACGACACAAACTCTGGAAGACCTACCAGGTACAGGTGGAGGGCACGCCCGATGCGGCGCAGGTCGCCGCATTGCAGGCAGGCGTCACCCTGCGCGACGGACCCACCCTGCCCGCCCGCGTGCATGTCATCGGCACACCGGCGCAGCTCTGGCCACGCACGCCCCCCGTGCGCTCACGATTGACGGTGAGCGACAGCTGGCTGGAGATCAGCATCCGCGAAGGCCGGAACCGGCAGGTGCGCCGCATGACCGCGGCGGTCGGCTTGCCGACCCTGCGGCTGATCCGCACGCGGATCGGCGACTGGTCACTGGAGGGCCTCGCACCCGGCGCCCATCGCAGGCTCACCGTGCACGCCCCGCAACAGCGCGCCCCGGGATCTGTGCGACGCCCGCGAGCCGCGGCGCCGAGACGGAAACCATGAGCGATTGGCAGCCCCATGTGACCGTCGCGACTGTGGTGTTTGACGGGGCCCGCTACCTGCTTGTCGAGGAGCGCGACAAGACGACGGGCAAGCCCGTATTCAACCAGCCTGCAGGCCATCTCGAAGCGCGGGAGACACTGTTTCAGGCGGCACTGCGTGAAACCCGGGAGGAGACCGGCTGGGAGGTCATGCTGGAGGGGGTGCTGGGGCTTGCACGCTATGTGGCACCCGGCAATGGGGTCACCTACTACCGCACCACGTTTTGCGCGCGTCCACTCCAGGCGTTGCCCGATGCGGTACTGGACAGCGACATCCTCGCCGTGCACTGGCTGCGTTACGAGGAAATCCTCGCAGTTTCTGCTAGAATGCGCAGCCCGCTGGTGCTGGCCGCCATTGAGCAGCATCGCAGCGGCATTCGATACCCTCTGGACCTGATTTCACCCGCATGAGCCTCAACGCAGCGACCAAAGTCATTGTCGGCATGTCAGGTGGCGTGGACTCCTCCGTCGCCGCGCTACTGCTGCGCGAGCAGGGCTATCGGGTGGAAGGCCTGTTCATGAAGAACTGGGACGAGGACGACGGCACAGAGTATTGCACTGCAAAAGCCGACTTCGCCGATGCACAGGCCGTTGCCGATGCCCTCGACATCCCCCTGCACGGCGCCAACTTCGCGGCCGAGTACTGGGACAACGTGTTTGAGCACTTCCTGGCGGAGTACAAGGCAGGGCGCACCCCCAACCCGGATATTCTCTGCAACCGGGAAATCAAATTCCGCGCCTTCCTCGACTACGCACTGCTGCTGGGCGCCGACTTCATCGCCACCGGACACTACGCGCGTCGCGGCGAGAGCCACGGCAAGGCGGCGCTGCTGCGGGGGCTGGATGCCAACAAGGACCAGAGCTATTTTCTGCACGCCGTGGGACATCGGGAACTGGCACAGACCCTGTTCCCGGTGGGTGAGATCGAGAAACCGGAAGTGCGCGCCATTGCTGCGCGCCACGGCCTCGTCACCTCGGACAAAAAAGACTCCACCGGCATCTGCTTCATCGGCGAACGCCGTTTCAAGGATTTTCTGCAACAGTATCTGCCTGCACAGCCCGGCGACATCTACAGCCTCGACGGCGAGATCCTGGGGCGGCACCAGGGACTCATGTATCACACCATAGGCCAGCGCCAGGGGCTGGGCATTGGCGGCCTTGCCGACCACGGGGATGAACCCTGGTATGTCGTGGGCAAGGACCTCGAGCACAACGTGCTGCGCGTCGCCCAGGGCAATAACCACCCCGCGCTGTTCAGCAGCGGCCTGCAGGTCAGTGATATTTTCTGGATCACCGGTGATACACCCGAACTGCCGTTTCGATGCACTGCCAAGGTCCGCTACCGCCAGGCAGACCAGTGCTGCAGCGTCATCGCCGAAAACGGTGTTTATCGGGTCCACTTCGACGAACCACAACGCGCGGTCACCCCGGGACAGTCCGTGGTGCTCTACGATGGCGAGCGTTGCCTGGGGGGAGGCGTCATTGAACGAACCGACTGAGCGCTCTGCACAGCCGCCGCTGCTGGATCAGCAGACTATCGCCCTGGCGGGTGTCGCGCAGGCCGCGCGGCTGGTCGATCAGGTTTCACGCACGGGCAGCTGTCCGGCAGAATTCCTGCAGGCCTCGCTGAACAGCCTGTTTGTGTTTGACAGCGACTCGGTGGAAGCCGTTTACGGTGGGCTGGGCAGTGTGAAGCTGGGTCTCGACACGCTTGCAATGGTGTTGAACAACCAGCAACCACCGGAAATGCGCGACATGGTGCGTTACGTTTTCAACCTGCTGTATCTGGAACGCAGATTCGCCGCGGATCCGGCCATGATGCGGGTGGTTCACTCCCGGCTGCAGCACACCAGCTTTCGCGCCGAACACTTCGCCGGTAACGTAAATGATATCTGCCACAGCGTGTCCGGTATCTACCAGGACACACTGAGCACCCTGAAATTTCGCATCAAAGTGAACGGCAACGCTCAACACCTGCAGAACCGCCAGAGCGCAGACACCATCCGCGCCCTGCTGCTGGCTGGCATCCGCTCCACGCACCTGTGGCGGCAGCTTGGCGGCCGGCGCTGGAAGCTGCTGCTGCAGCGCCGCAGGATTGCGCGCCGCGCCTATGACCTGTCACGCCAGTTGGGCGTGGCCCACCATCCGACAGATTCTCCGGAGTAAGCCATGGAACTGACCGCCCTCACCGCCATATCGCCCATCGACGGACGCTACGCTGCACGCACCGCGCCCCTGCGCGAGGTCTTCAGCGAATACGGCCTGATCAAGCGCCGCGTGCTGGTTGAGGTGCGCTGGCTACAGCAACTCGCGCAACTGTCCGGCGTAGACGAAGTACCCGCCCTCTCACCGCAGGCGAATGCGCAGCTTGACGCTATCGCCGAGGACTTCAGCGAGGCCGATGCGCAGCGTATCAAAGCCATTGAGGCCACCACCAACCACGACGTCAAGGCCGTTGAGTATTTCATCAAGGAGCGGTTTGCCGGCAACCCGGAACTGGAAGCCATCGCCGAGTTTGTCCATTTCGCCTGCACCTCGGAGGACATCAACAACCTGTCCCATGCCCTGATGCTGCGCGATGGCATGAACGACGTGTTGCTGCCCGCCATGCAGCGCCTGCTCTCCGCACTCTCGGAGCTGGCGGTCGCCCACGCCGGGGCACCGATGCTGTCGCGCACCCACGGGCAGACCGCGAGCCCCACCACCATGGGCAAGGAGATCGCCAACGTAGTAGCGCGCCTGCGTCGCCAGGTGGCACAGCTGGAGGCCGCAACGTACCTGGGCAAAATCAACGGCGCCGTCGGCAACTACAATGCCCACCTCAGCGCCTACCCCGAGGTGGACTGGCAGGCCAACGCGAAGGCCTTCGTGGTCGGACTCGGCCTGGACTGGAACCCCTACACGACCCAGATTGAACCCCACGACTACATGGCGGAACTGTTCGACGCCGTGGCGCGTTTCAACACGGTATTGATCGACCTCGACCGTGACCTCTGGGGCTACATCTCCCTGGGCTATTTCCGCCAGCGCACGGTCGCTGGAGAAGTCGGTTCCTCGACCATGCCCCACAAGGTCAATCCCATCGACTTTGAAAACTCCGAGGGCAACCTGGGCATCGCCAATGCGGTTTTCCAGCATCTGGCCAGCAAACTGCCCATCAGCCGCTGGCAGCGCGATCTGACCGATTCCACCGTGCTGCGCAATATGGGTGTGGGCTTTGGCTACAGCCTGATCGCCTACGAAGCCAGCCTCAAGGGCATCGGCAAGCTGCAACTCAATGAGGCACGCCTGGCAGAGGACCTGGAGCAGAGCTGGGAAGTGCTTGCGGAGCCGATTCAGACCGTCATGCGGCGCTATGGCATTGAGAAGCCCTACGAGAAGCTCAAGGAACTGACCCGCGGCCAGGCGATGACCCGGGAGACCCTGCAGGCCTTTATCGCAGGGCTGGACATCCCCCCGGAGGCGAAAGCCGCGCTGCTCGCACTGACCCCCGCGAGCTATACCGGCAATGCCGCCGCGCAGGCGCGCGCGATCCGCGAGGACTAGCGCCGCGTGCAGGGGCTGGACCCGGCGCAATTTCTGGCCAAGTACTGGCAGCGTGAACCACTCCTGCTGCGCGCTGCTGTCCCCGGCTTCACTCCGCCCGTCAGCGCGGACGAACTCGCCGGCCTGGCGATGGAGGACGCCGTGGAGTCGCGAATCGCTGAATGCAGCGGTCCCGCCGACAGCGCAGCCAGCTGGCGGCTGAGCCAAGGCCCCTTTGACCCGGGTGACTTCCAGCGACCGCACCCCTGGACATTGCTGGTGCAGCGCGTGGATCAGCTGCTGGACGACGTGGCCCAGCTGCGCCAGCTCACCGATTTCATCCCCCGCTGGCGTTTCGATGACGTCATGGTGAGCTACGCCACGGACGGCGGAGGTATCGGCCCTCACTACGATCTGTATGACGTGTTCCTGCTGCAGGGCGAAGGTGAGCGCACCTGGCGGATCGGGCAGCGCTGCGATGACGGCACACCCCTGCTGCCGCACAAGGACCTGAAACTGCTGGCACGCTTCGACTGCCACACCGAATACACCCTGCGCTGTGGCGATGTGCTTTACATCCCCCCGGGGGTCGCGCACTGGGGTATTTCCCGCGGTGAGTCCACCTGTTTTTCCCTCGGTTTTCGCGCTCCCCGCCTCGCTGACCTGCTCTCTCACCTCACAGATGCCTGCCTCGAAACGGTCGACAGCAGCCGACTGCTGGAAGACGCCGGCCGCAAGCTGGCAGACCGCTGCGGAGAGATCTCCACGGCCGACATCCAGACGGCGCGGGAGCAGGTATTGCGCCTGCTGGTCGACACAGCCGACGACCACTGGTTTGGTGAGCTGATAACCGCTGCCGATGGCCTACCGCTGCCAGAACAGGAGGTCGGCCGGCTCCGCGGGCATCTGCGCGCCGGGGCCTCCGCCAGACTGGCACCGGGCGCCCGCGTGGCCTGGCAAACGACGGGCGCAGAACTACGCGTTTTCGCCAATGGTATGAGCTGCACTGCACCGATACCTATGGCGAGCTGGCTCGCCGAGCTCTGTGCCGACATCCCGGTGCGCACGCCGGGCGGCGAAGGCGCGGCAGCCGTGCTACAGTTTCTGCTGCAACAGGGGGTATTGGATGTCGAGTAGAACGACACAGACATTGCAGTTGGCACTCGTTGACTGGGAAACCCACCGGGAGGCGTTGCGCGCACTGCGGGAAGCCGTCTTCATTGTCGAACAGGGTGTGCCCCGGGACATTGAATGGGATGGACAGGACGAGCAGGCCCTGCATGTGCTGGGCACGATCGACGGCCTGCCCGTCGCCTGTGGACGCCTGCTACCCAACGGCAAGATCGGGCGCATGGCGGTACTCGCGGACCACCGCGGCCATGGCCACGGGGCCGCAGTACTGGATGTGCTGATCGGTGCGGCGAGGGAGCGCGGTCTGGACAGCGTCTACCTGCACGCGCAACAGCACGCCGCAGATTTCTACGCCCGTGCAGGCTTCAGCCCGGAGGGTGAACCCTTCGAGGAAGCCGGTATTCCGCACGTTGCGATGCGCCGTGACACCGGCCTGGGCAAGGTCTACGCCAACGGCATTGCCTACCCGGAACCTTTTGCACGCTGGGCAGCCGCCCTGTGCCAAAACGCATCGCGCGAGATCTGCATCCTGAGTCACGACCTGGACCATCGGGTGTTCGACAACAGCGAGCTTGCGGCGGCATTAAGCGCGCTCGCGCGCCGCGCCGCACAGTCCCGAGTGCGTATTCTGGTGAGCGACTACCGGCCAATCATCCAGCGCGGCCACCGCCTGTTGGCACTGGCCCGACGCCTGCCCTCCTCTGTTATCCTGCAGCAGCTGGACGAACACCCGGACTGGAAAGGGGAAACCCTGGTCCTCACCGACCGCAGTGGCGTACTCTGCAAGCCCGCAGAGAGCGACCAGGCCGCGTTCTGCGAGCCCGACTCTCGGGCCCGCGCGGAACGCTACCGGGATTTATTCGAGGAACTCTGGCGCCACAGCGGTCCGCACGTGGAATTCCGCAGCGTCCCGCTTTAATCAACACCCTTCGCGGGATCTGCCCAAACCCCACAAACGCTGGCGGCTTGCGTCAATCCCGGGCCACAGACGCGCCCAGCCAACGCTGCGTTACCACGCCGGCGGTCATGGCGCCGTTCACGTTGAGGGCGGTACGGGCCATATCGATGAGCGGCTCGATCGAAATCAGTACGGCGGCTACCGTCACCGGAAACCCCATGGCCGGCAACACAATCAGCGCGGCGAATGTCGCGCCCCCACCCACCCCGGCGACACCGAAGGAACTGATGGCGATAATGCCCACGAGGCCGGCCATGAAATCCCATGCCAACGGATCAATGCCCATCGACGGCGCGATCATCACGGCCAGCATGGCCGGATAGATACCCGCACAGCCGTTCTGCCCTATGGTGGCACCCAGTGTCGCCGAAAGGCTGGCAATCGGTGTCGCTACCTGCAGTTTGTCGATTTGGGTTTCAACATTGAGGGGAATGCTGGCCGCCGAACTGCGCGAGGTGAAGGCAAAAGCGAGTACCGGCCAGACCGACCGGAAGTAATGTCGCAGGCCCATGCCATGTACGCGCAGCAGCAGCGCATGCACCGCGAACATGATGCCGATGGCCAGATAGGAGGCAACCACAAAGGCGAGCAGGTTGAGGATGTCCGCGGCGTCCGACCGCGCCACCACCCCGCCGATCAAGGCGAGTATGCCGTAGGGCGTAAGCGCCATCACGATATGCACCAGCCGCAGGACCACCAGCCGTGCTGTGTCCACAAACGCCTCTATCTGCGCACCCCGTGCCGGCTCTGAGCGCGCAACCTGCAGGGCGGCTACGCCAAACAGAATGCCGAACAGCACAACCGCGATGATCGACGTGGGACGCGCCTCGGTCAGATCGTAGAACACGTTCGCCGGCACAAAGCGCACCAGCATGTCGGGCAGACCCAGGCCGGCAACGGTTTCATAGCGCTGCGCCAGCAGATCTGCTGAGGCCAACTCGCGTGCACCCTGGGTGATGCTGTCGGCGGTCAGGCCGAAAGCGCTGGTCACCAGAATGCCGACGACCGCGGCGACCATGGTCGTCGCAATCAGCAATCCCACCACGGCGCCGCCAATCTTCCCGAGATCCGCGACCTCGCGCATTTTCAGCACGGCGGCGACCATCATCACCAGGACCAGCGGCATGATGATCATGCGCAGGAGACTCACATAACCACTGGCGACGATACCGGTCCACTGCAGTGTATCGGTGAGCAGATCCGCGCGCCCCGACCAGGCGACCTGCAGGCCCACACCGTACACGGCGCCCGCCATCAGGCCCGCAAGAATCTGCCGAGACAGCGGCCAGCCGCGACAGCGCAGTCGGTATAGCAGATAGCACAGGGCAGAAAATGACAGCAGGTTGACGAGCAGAAGCATGGCAGGTTCCTTGTGGTACGCGGCGGCCGCGTTCAGTCGGGCAACAGCAACCCGACCTCATTGCCCTCGTAAATCAGGGGCCAGGTTTTCAGACCTCGACACGGCTCTTCGGAGGCCTGCACCAGAGCGCCATCTGTCAGCCGAAAGCGATAGCGGTGCAACGGGCACTCCAGCACGCCATCGCGAATGGAGGCTGCATCAAGTGGATGTTCACGGTGCGGGCAGCGGGCCTCCAACAGATACAACTCGCCGTCCTGTTCTACCAGCAGCAGCGCGAGCTCGTCTATCCGGAAGCTGCGACGGTAGCCATCGTGCAGGTTGATCAGTTTTTCCAGCGGACGAAAGCGCATGGGAGCTCACTCGAAGAGAGGTCTTGCGCCATACTGGCAGCGCAGGTCAGAGCAGGTCAATCAGGCGCCGGGCCGCGGCATAGGCCGTGGTTTCACCTGCCTCGACCGCCTGTTCCAGCTCCGGCAGCAGAGCACGTATTCTGGGATTCTGCTGCAAACGCTGCAGCAGCAGATTGTTCAGCAGTGAATGCATCCAGTCGCGGTTCTGGCGTGCCCGTTTGGCATCGAAAGCGTTGGCCTTGCGCGCGTCGGTCCAGTAATCAACCAGCATGCCCCACACCGCATCGATGTTCTGATTCTTCAAGGCCGAACAGGTCATCACCCGGGGTGTCCAGAAGGTGGTCTGGCGCAGCAGGTGCATTGCGGCGTTATAGTGCTGTCGCGTCTGTTTGGCCAGCTGCTCGCTGTCACCGTCGGCCTTGTTGATCACCAGGGCGTCCGCCAGTTCCATGATGCCGCGCTTGATACCCTGCAGCTCATCGCCGCCGCCGGGCAGCATCAACACCATGAAAAAGTCGACCATGCCGGCGACCTGGTACTCAGACTGCCCGACACCGACTGTTTCCACCAGGATGACATCGTAACCGGCGGCCTCGCACAACAGCATGGTTTCACGGGTCTTCTGTGCCACCCCTCCCAGCGCCCCTGCCGCCGGTGAAGGACGGATAAACGCCTCCTCCCGCCTGGACAGCATTTCCATACGGGTCTTGTCGCCAAGGATGGAGCCGCCGGTCATCGGTGAACTTGGATCCACGGCGAGCACCGCCACCCGCTTGCCCTGGCTGATCAGGTACAGTCCAAACGCCTCAATGAAGGTCGACTTGCCCACACCCGGCACACCGGAGATACCGACCCGGATGCTGTTACCTGTGTAGGGAAGCAGTGCTTCGAGCAGCTGCTGCGCACCCTCGCGGTGATCGGCAAGCGAGCTTTCCACCAGCGTAATGGCCTTGGCCAGCGCTCGGCGATTGCCCGCCCTCAGCGCATCGGTATCGACAGCAGCCATGGCCTCAGGCCGCGCCTTGTGCCTCGTTGACCGCGTCCAGCACCTCGCGAGCACACTGTGGGATCGGTGTGCCGGGGCCAAAGATGCACTTCACGCCCGCCTTGTAGAGGAAATCGTAGTCCTGACGCGGAATAACGCCGCCGGCGATCACCACGATATCCTCCGCGCCCTGCTTGCGCAGTTCTTCGACCAGTGCGGGCACCAGGGTCTTGTGTCCTGCCGCCAGCGATGAAGCGCCGACGACATGGACATCATTCTCAATGGCCTGCCGGGCCACTTCTTCCGGCGTGGAAAACATGGGCGACAGGTCGATGTCGAAACCCACATCGGCGAAAGCAGTGGCAACCACCTTGGCGCCGCGGTCATGGCCGTCCTGTCCCATCTTGCACACCAGCATACGTGGACGGCGACCATACTTTTCGACAAACGCATCGATATCCATGCTGATACCCTGCCAGTTTTCATCCTGCTGGAACGCCGAGCCGTACACGCCGGAGACGGTTTGTGCCTGGGCATTGAAACGGCCGTACTCGCGCTCCAGGGCGAAGGAGATTTCCCCCACGGTGGCACGCCGGCGGGTCGCCTCAATGGAGAGTTCCAACAAGTTGCCTTCGCCGCTGACCGCAGCCTGGTACAGCTGCTCAAGTATCTCCTCGACCGCCGCTTCGTCGCGATTGCTGCGCACAGTGTCCAGCCGGGCAAGCTGCGAGGTGCGTACGGCATCGTTGTCGATCTGCAGCACCTCGACCTCACTGGCATCGTCCGTCCGGTACTTGTTGACGCCGACAATGACATCTTCACCGCGGTCAATGCGGGCCTGCTTGCGCGCCGCGGCCTCTTCGATCCGCAGCTTGGGCATGCCGGTTTCGATGGCCTTGGCCATGCCTCCGGCTGCTTCGACTTCTTCAATCAGCTCCCAGGCCTTGTCGGCAATGGACTGGGTCAGGCTCTCCATCATGTAGGATCCGCCCCAGGGGTCCACCACATTGGTGATGCCGGTTTCCTCCTGGATAATTAGCTGCGTGTTGCGCGCAATCCGCGCCGAAAATTCGGTCGGCAGTGCAATGGCCTCATCAAGGGCGTTGGTATGCAGTGACTGGGTGCCCCCAAACACGGCTGCCATCGCCTCGATGGTCGTGCGCACCACGTTATTGTAGGGATCCTGTTCCGTCAGCGACCAGCCAGAGGTCTGGCTGTGTGTGCGCAGCATGGAGCTCTTGGGGTTCTGCGGGTTGAACTCCGCCACGATTCGCGCCCAGAGCAATCGCGCTGCGCGCAACTTGGCGATCTCCATGTAGAAGTTCATGCCGATGCCCCAGAAGAAGGACAGCCGCGGTGCAAACTCATCAATGCTGAGGCCCGCTGCGAGCGCTGTACGGATGTACTCCTTGCCATCGGCGAGCGTGTAGGCCAGCTCCAGCGCAGCGTTGGCGCCCGCCTCCTGGATGTGGTAACCGGAAATGGAGATGGTGTTGAAACGCGGCATGTTCCGCGAACAGTGGGCGATGATGTCGCCGATGATCTTCATGCTGGGCGCAGGTGGGTAAATGTAGGTGTTGCGCACCATGAACTCTTTCAGGATGTCGTTCTGAATGGTGCCTGCCAGCTGCTCCTGGCCTACGCCCTGCTCTTCCGCTGCGACGATGTAGCCCGCAAGAATGGGCAGCACCGCGCCGTTCATGGTCATGGACACCGAGACCTTGTCGAGCGGAATGCCGTCGAACAGGATCTTCATGTCCTCCACGGAATCGATAGCCACACCCGCCTTGCCGACATCCCCCGTCACCCGCGGGTGATCCGAGTCATACCCGCGGTGTGTCGCGAGGTCGAAAGCGACGGAGATACCCTGCCCACCTGCTGCCAGCGCCTTGCGGTAAAACGCGTTGGAGGCCTCAGCGGTAGAGAAGCCCGCGTACTGGCGAATGGTCCAGGGCCTGCCTGCATACATCGTCGCCTGGGGGCCGCGAATATAGGGTGAGAGGCCCGGCATGGTATTGGTGTATTCGAGGGCTTCGATATCCTCGGCGGTGTACAGGGGCTTTACCGCGATATCTTCCGGCGTGTGCCAGGTCAGTGAGTCCAGTCCCTTGCCCCGCAGACTTTTCTCTGCCTCGGTGCGCCAGGCCTCCGGCGTTGCCGCGTCACGGTTGTAGATCTTGTCGCTCATAGGTGTTCTCTCCGCTGTCTCGATCAGTGCGCGTCGCCGGGCTGGCTGAGCTCAATGAGTACGCCGTCACAGCTCTTGGGATGAATGAAGATCACGCGTGAGTTATGGGCACCGGGGGTCGGGGCATCCGACAGGAACTGGTACCCCTTGGCCTTCAGCCGTGCGACGTCTTCGTCGATATTGTCGGAGCGAAAGCAGAGGTGATGCATGCCCCCACCGCGCTTCTCCAGGTAGCCCGCAATCGGGCCCTCGCCATTCAGCGGGTGTACCAGCTCGATACTGGTCGGTGGCAGCGGGAAGAACGCCGTCGAGGTCTTCGCCGGCACCACATCCTCGGTGCCCTCAAAGGGCAGTCCAAAGTCTTCCATGAAACGTTTGATGGCCTTTTCAAAGTCAGGCACGGCAATGGCAATATGGTCCAGCGCGGTAATCATTCAGGGCACCTCAAATCACTTGCTGCAGGAAACGTGCTGTGGATTCCCGGCGTTGCTCTGCAATCACCTCAGGAGAGACCACCTCGATCTTCTCGTCCGGCGTCACCTTGAACAGGGGCTGGCCCTTGTGGATGATCACGCCATCGGTATCGACCAGTACTTTGTCTACGCTGCCGGCAAAGGGCGCGTACACCTTGTTGAACATTTTCATCACCTCGATGATGTACAGCGGATCGCCCGCTTCGAAGTGATCGCCTTCCTGCACATACAAGGTGTGCTGCGGCGACTCCCTGCCGTAGAACATGCCGCCGCTTTCGGCGAGGATTTCATCCGACTTGGCCACCGGCGGCGGTACCAGCACCTTGGCCATAGCGTGCTGCAGGTCCGCATCGAGCAGTCGCTCGGGGATGTGGATGGTAAGGTCTTCATTGACCGTGAGATCGAAGAAGCCTGTCGCTTCGGCGATGCTGGGCAGGACGGCGAGGATTTCCACACCCGCCTGGAAACCGGCATGGGCCGCTCGCGCAGCACTCCAGCTGTCCGCCGTGAACGCCTCAGGCACTTCCGTGCTGGCCAGCACGCTCTCCAACTGTACCCAGTCCCCGGCATCGAGACGCTGCGACAGTTCCATGTAGAAGTCCAGCGCCTCCTGCAGGAGTGCGTGGTCATGATCCCAGATCACCGTCGCGGCCGGCGCGTCCGCGCTGTAGTCCATGTTGAGGAAATGGTAGGTGTCTGCGAGCATTTCGATCGGGTTTTCGTTCCAGCTCACCTTGCCGTCTATCAGGGTGTAACAGTCGCGGTTGACGCTGAGCCAGCCAGCGAGGATATGGGGTTCTGCCAGCAGACGCTCCAGCGGTCGCAGCAGCAGGGTGGACTTCAACTCCAGGCAGCTCCTGAGCGCCTTGGCCGCCTCGTCGTTCAAGCCTTTCAAGGTTGCGCGGCTGATCTGCTGCCAGGCAAAGTCGATATCCAGCTTGTTGGCCTGTGCCTTCAACTCGCCCACCGCCGTGAGATACGGAACGATAAAGCGCGTCGTCGGCCGCGCGTTGATGTTCCGCCCGATGAACCAGTTCACCAGCCCGTAGTGGAACTCCAGGTTGGTGGCCAGGTCCTTGCCGCGCATACGGGTGCGGCGAATAACCTCGGCCATGCGCTCGTAGGTTTCGAGGCGTGTGTCGCCCACGGTGAGAAGCAGGGCAATGTTGGAGTCGTAGGCGCCGGCGAGCGTGTACTTCATGAACACGTCAGTGTCCGGGTTGTGCAGGCTGATGCCCTGATCGTCGCGGATTTCGCCCTCGAGGGCGTCGCTCCAGCCCTCAATGACACCGCCCGCTGAGGGCTGCAGTGCCTGGTTGGTCGCATTCAGACGCGCCTCGACCGAGTCGTTGTGGCGCAGAATACGCTCGGGGCGTGGCAGTGCACTGCCGTGCGCAGCCAGCAACACCATCGCCTCCACCAGCGATTGCACCACGAAGAAGTCACGCTCATCGTCCGGGTTGGTGAATTTCAGGGAGTAGCACAACTCGGTAACCCGGTGCTCCACCTGGATGCGGGTGTTCATTTCCATGAAAAAGTGTTTGTCGCGGTCGACAATGCACTCAAAGGTGGATACGGAATCCAGTCCCACCGCCGCGCCAAAGCGTGCGGCTTCGTCTTCCATTTCCTCCAGCGTGATCAGGTCCTGGCGCAGCACGGCAGCCTCGGTACTGCGCCCGGCCGCCTCGGCCTGAGCCAGCGCAGCCTGCAGCGACTCGATGGTTACCGACACCTCAAGCAGTTTCTGTTCGTGCATCTGCAGGGAACAGTCCCGGCCGCCCAGTGTGATACACCAGTCGCCGTTGCCGATCACCTGAATTTCCTGATGGCGGGTTGTTTCAATGTTCAGCTCGACCAGAACATTCTTGTTGTCGCCCACGCCAGTCGTTTTTACTTCGTTGAGGATTTCCCGCACCAGCTCCGGTGTCCGCTCGGCCTCGCCAATGCCGAGGATACGCTGACCCTTGCCGCCGCCACCGCTGATGGCCTTCAGACGCACCCGGTTTTTCGGGTAATCCTCGGCCATCTTCTTCACCGCCTCGGTGAGGGTTTCACACAGCTCGTCCACTGTGTAGAGGTCGACGCCTTTGGTATAGGAAGCCGCCAGCACGATGTCGGCCTTGTCTTCCAGGGTGATCTCCGGGTCATCCAGCTTGTCCAGGTCCGCCGGCAGATCATTGGCGGCACAGAGCGCCTTCAGCGCGTCGACGTCCGGGTGCTTCTTGAGCAGCGTCAGTGCGGTGCCATTGTCGATACCGGGCGTTACGGAAACGCCGGCTTTCAGAGCCGTGCGCTTGGCTTCATCCTTGAGGCCGGCATCGTGCACCGTGCGGGAGCAGGGGCCAATGAAATTCAACCCGGCCTGCTCCATCGCCGCTACCATGGTCTGGTCTTCTGCCATGAATCCGTAGCCGGCGAAAATCGCGTTGTAGCCGTTGTCGTGGGCAATGCTGATGATCTGCGCGATACGCTGGTCGCGCTCCTCTTTATTCGCCCCGGTGTAATCGGGCACCCGGTGTACGCGATCCGGGTCGGTCAGTGAACGCAACTCGGGGGCCTGGGCATTGCGGTAGACGATGGAGTCCTTTTCCGACAGCAGGATGCCGAAGTGTTCGATACCCATCTCGGAGAACACGTCCATGGCCTCTTTGCGGATGGGGCCGCGACAGATGATCAGCGGACGCAACCCGGAGCAGTCGAAGCGACGTACCCAGGCTGAGGGATGCTCCGCCAGCCGGCGGTCGCGGTGAATCAGGGGATTGCGCAGATAGTATTCGTTGGACACGCGGTATTTCCTCAATCAGGCGATGGCCTTGGCCGTGGTCAGTGGAACTCGCGCTGCACAGAGGCAAGCGGTTCAGGCGTGTAGTGGCGCAGACAGAAATCCATGTGTTCAGCCAGCACGGTACGCAGGTCTGACGGCATCACGATCTGCGAGATAGACCCCAGGCTCAGCGCCTCGTTGGGGTTCATCAGTTCCTGTTCATAGCGCTGGGCGAGCGCCTGTTCTTCCGATTTAACCCAGCCCTGGACCAGTTGCTCGGCGGTGGCACGCGCCTCGTCCTCCGACAGGCCAGCCGCTTTCTGGGCTTCGGTCTCGGCGGCTATCTTCCCCGCCACACTGCCGCGAATGCGCCGCAATTCATCCTTGTAGACATATTCGACGCCCGCCGGACCCATCACTGCAACACGCGTTGTGGGCAGGGCAACCACAAAATCGGCGCCGGTGGGGTAATTGTTATAGGAGGCGTAGGCACCGCCAAAGGCGTTGCGCACCAGCACCAGGAAGCGCGGAGTGCGCAGGTCCACGATCGCGTCGAGCATGGCGCGCCCGGCCTGCACGATACCGCCGGCCTCCTGTTCGCGCCCCGGCAGGAAGCCCGTGGTGTCCTCCAGGAAGATAATGGGAATGTTGTAGAGGTTGCAGAAGCGAATAAAGCGGGCGTTCTTGTAGGCGGCGGCGATATCGATCTGCCCGGACGCCACGGCCGAATTGTTCGCCACAAAACCCACCACGTTGCCACCCATGCGACCCAATGCGGTGATGGTATTGCGCGCTCGCTCGGCCTGGATTTCCAGGAAATCACCGTGATCGCAAAGCTGCTGGATCAGTATGCTGATGTCCACCGGCGTGTTGTAGCCGGTGGGCGAGTTGAACGCCTTCTTGAGCAGGATATCGATATCCCAGGTCTTGCGCGTTACCGGATCGGAGGATGCCTGGTACGGCGCCAGCGCGCTGTTGTTGTCTGGCAGGTACTTGAGCAGTTCCCGCACCTTGCGCAGGGCAGCCACCTCGTCGGGCACCACGAAGTCCGTAACGCCACTCTGGCTGTGCACACCCGGACCGCCCAGCTCATCCGGCGTAACGTCCTCACCGAGCACCGATTTCACCACGCCGGGGCCGGTGAGGCCGAAGAACGTGTCATTGGGCTGGATCAGGAAGCTTCCCTGCCGCGGCAGGTAGGAACCGCCGCCCGCGTTGAAGCCGAACATGCACATGATGCTGGGTACAACCCCGGAAATCTTGCGCAGGGCGGTAAACGCGTCGGCGTAGCCATCGAGCCCGCCGACACCGGCAGGGATATAGGCACCGGCAGAATCATTCAGGCCGACCAGGGGGATTTTCCGTTTGGCGGCCAATTCGAACAGCCGCGCCAGCTTCTTGCCGTTGGTGGCGTCCATGGAACCGGCACGAACCGTGAAATCGTGCCCGTAGATCGCGACATCGCGACCATTCACCTTGATCAGTGCGGTAACCAGGGAGGCACCGTCCAGGTTGGGTCCCCAGTTCTGGTAGAGCACCGTTGGCGCCTCGTCGGCGAGGCACTCAATGCGTTCCCAGATGGTCATGCGGTTCTTCTGATGCTGACGCTGGGTATTGCGGACACCCGCGGCACGCAGCGGCCGCTGCTGCAACTCCCAGCCTGCTTTCAACGCTTTCTCGTATAAACCGGGCTGCGAGGCGACCTGACCCGGTACGCCGAACTCCCGTTCAGGGGCGCTGGCGAACGGGTTTTCCAGCGTCGCGATCAATTCTGACTCAGTGTTTTTCTTCATGCGTTTTCCCATACTGGTACGTTACCGCTCTGTGGAAGCCGGCAACAGCTTCTACCTTCTGTCTAGGTTCCCGGGTTTACATGCGACGGCGGCGGGGCTTACGATGACACCCCGCCCGAATTCGGCGCACCACATTAATTCCATGCCCCATGAATGTCAATTTAACGACAGGCTGACGCGACGGGTCGAGTCCTCGCAATTACCCTGCTGTTCCCGGCTGTACATAGCGGATTGCGTAATTTTTGCGCGATCCGGCTACGAAAATATGAGATGTCAACATTCGACACCCCACGCTCACAGGGTCCGAAGCTCACCGTGAACCTGCATATCGATGAGCTTCCCTGGCAGCAGGACAGTGCCCATTACTTCACCGCCCTGCGTGCCCTGCCCTGCCCCGCCTGGCTGGACAGTGCGCAGCCCTGGGCCAATGGCGGACGCTACGACATCCTCGTTGCAGATCCGGTTGACGAAACACCGCGGGTACCGCCGGCCAGCGCTCCCGGTACCGCCTGGAACGCCTATCTGCAGGCGCTTGCCGAACTCCACCGGGAACGCTACGCAGGAATCGCGCCCGCAAGCCAGCGCCTGCCTTTCTGCGGCGGACTGCTGGGCTACCTGGGCTATCAACCGGGCAATGCGCTGCATGGCGTCGCACACCACGACGCGGCGCAGCCCACCTCGCCGCCCGCCGCCATCGGCTGCTATGACTGGTGTGTGGTGCAGGATCATCTGCTGCAACGCAGCGCGCTCGTCGCGATGCCCTGGGTCAGCGGCCGTGTACGTGAGGACCTGCTGGCTCGCCTGGCAGCGGCCCACGCCGCGCGGGGTCCGTTTCAGCTGCACGGCGGCTTCCAGCCCGCCATGACGCGCGAGGCCTACTACAGCGCCTTTGCGCGCATCCAGGCGTATATCCAGGCAGGTGACTGCTACCAGGTCAATCTTGCACAGCGCTTTGATGCAAGTTACGACGGTGATCCCTTTATCGCCTATCGCGCATTGCGCGAAATCGCCGCGGCGCCGTTTTCCGGTTATCTAGAGCCCGAGGCGGGGCAGGCGCTGCTGTGCCTGTCACCGGAACGCTTCATCTCGCTGCAGGGACAGCAGGTTGAAACCCGGCCAATCAAGGGCACCCGGCCGCGTTTCGCCGACCCGGCGCGCGACCTGCAGAGCGCCACCGCGCTGCGCGAGAGCCCCAAGGATCGCGCCGAGAACCTGATGATCGTCGATCTGCTGCGCAACGACCTGGGGCGCAGCTGCGTACCGGGCAGCATTCACGTCGAGCAACTGTTCGGGCTGGAAAGCTATCCCACGGTACACCACCTGGTCAGCACCATTCGCGGCGAGCTTGCGCCCGGGCGCGGTCCCCTGGACCTGCTGCGAGACAGTTTCCCCGGTGGTTCCATCACCGGTGCGCCAAAGCGACGCGCCATGCAGATCATCGCCGAGCTGGAGCCCTGCAGCCGCGAAGCCTACTGCGGCTCACTGCTGTATATCAGCGCCGACCGCCACATGGACAGCAATATCGCCATTCGCAGCCTGGTTGCCAATCACGGCAGCCTGCGCTGCTGGGGTGGCGGCGGGATCGTAGCGGACTCGGAGGCCGAGCAGGAGTACCAGGAGACCTACGACAAGGTCGGGCGCTTCCTCAGTGCGCTGGAGCAGCGCTTCCGCTAGCGGCCAGCCTATAGGGTCAGGGGGCGGTCACTGGCCTCGACAAAGGCCTGCTTCAATGACGGAAAATCGTGCAGCGCCCTGAACTGCGGGAACTCATCGATGACATTCTGCGGTGCGTGGAACAGCAGGCCCACGTCCGCCTCTGCGAGCATCGATGTATCGTTGTAGGAATCACCGGCGGCAATGATCCGATAATGCAGACTGTGCAAGGCCTGCACCGAGGCGCGCTTCGGATCCTTCTGGCGCAGTTTGTAGTCCACTACCCGGCCCGTGTCGTCGACCTGCAGACGGTGGCAGAGCAAGGTTGGCCAGCCCAGCTGGCGCATCAGTGGCGCGGAGAACTCGTAGAAAGTATCCGACAGGATGATCACCTGAAACCGCTCGCGCAGCCAGTTGAGGAACTCGGCAGCGCCGGGGAGCGGCTCCAGCGTGGCAATCACGGCCTGGATGTCGTCAATCTTCAGCCCGTGTTCGTCGAGCAGGCGCAGGCGCTGCTTCATCAGCACATCATAGTCGGGAATATCCCGGGTCGTGGCGCGCAACGCCTCAATGCCGGTCTTTTCGGCAAACGCGATCCAGATTTCGGGGATGAGCACCCCCTCAAGGTCAAGGCAGGCCAGTTCCACGTTACACACTCCGAGAGGCTTCGAGAAAGCCGCCCAATCTACCCAAGCGCTGCACCGGCCACAAGCGCAGCGGGCACAAAAAGTCAGTACACCGGCAGTTCTATATCGGCAAACAGCGCTTCCAGCTCTGCCTTGCTGTGATGCGCAAAAGCTTCCTTGACGATATCACGCGTAAGGTGCGGAGCGAAGTCTTCGATGAAGTCGTACATGTAGCCACGCAGGAATGTACCGCGCCGACAGCCGATGCGGGTCACACTGCTGGCAAACAGCCGGGTGGCGTCCAGGGCAACGAGGTCGGCATCGGCGCGCTCATCGTAGGCCATGGCGGCCACGATGCCTATCCCCAGGCCAAGACGCACATAGGTCTTGATGACATCGGCATCCGCCGCCGTAAACACGACCTTGGGCACCAGGCCACGGGCCATGAAGGCTTCATCCAGCTTGGAGCGCCCGGTAAACCCGAATACGTAGGTCACGATGGGGTGTGCGGCCACGTCCTCCAACGTCAATTCGGACAGCTGGGTCAGGGGGTGATCGCGCGGCACCAGCACGCAGCGGTTCCAGCGGTAACAGGGCAGCATGATGAGGTCGCTGAACAGCTCCAGCGCTTCCGTGGCAATGGCAAAATCCACCGTGCCATCTGCCGCCATTTCGGAGATCTGCATGGGGGTGCCCTGGTGCATGTGTAGAGACACATCGGGGTAACGCTCGATGAACGAGCGGATGGTGGCGGGCAGCGCATAGCGTGCCTGGGTGTGGGTGGTTGCGATGGAGAGGCTGCCCTTGCGCTCGTTGGAATACTCCTGTGCAACCTGCTTGATGCTCTCCACCTTGCGCAACACCTCTCCCGCCGTCTGCAGGATGGCCTCCCCCGCCGGGGTGACGTGGGTAAGGTGCTTGCCGCTGCGGGCAAAGATCTCGACGCCCAGTTCGTCTTCCAGCAGGCGAATCTGCTTGCTGATACCCGGTTGCGACGTGTACAGGCTCTGGGCAGTCGCCGACACATTCAGGTCGTGGTGGGCGACTTCCCAGATGTAGCGCAGTTGCTGCAGTTTCATTCCCGAATCCCTCGCCTCGCCCATACACCGCGGGGCAGCGGTTACCGGAGGCTTATACAGAATAGTAGTTAAAGCCGGCTGTTGCCAAGATCAATGGAATAAGAAAACGCCGTTGGCTAGCGGTTCGCGACCCCGTGGGGCACGTGTCCGGTGGCGATATGCGGGCTGGCCAGCTGGCAGTGTGTCTCCTGGTCATCAAAGAACACATCCGCCTGGTAGGCCCGCAGAAATTCGGTTTTATTCAGGCCGCCCAGGAAAATCGACTCATCAATGCGGATATTCCAGGCGCGCAGGGTACGAATCACGCGTTCGTGTGCGGGTGCCGAACGGGCGGTCACCAGTGCCGTACGTATGGGTGCCTCGCTGGCGGGAAACGCCTGCTGCAGCCTGTGCAGGGCCGCGAGGAAGGGCTGGAATGGACCGCCGCTCAGCGGCGTGCGCGCGGCTGCCCGCTCGCTGGCCGTAAAAGCCTCCAGACCCTGTGACTTATACACCTGCTCAGCTTCATCGGAGAACACCACCGCATCGCCGTCGAAGGCGAAACGCAACTGGTCGGAACCGGAGTTGCCACTCTTGTTCGAGACCAACGTGGCCGCTGCCACGCCGCAGGCCAGTGCGTAGCGGACATCCTCCGCTTCGTTGGATAGAAACAGCTGGCAACCGAAGGCGTTGATGTAGCGCCAGGGGCTTTCGCCACCGCAGAATGCGGCCCGGGTGATCGGCAGTTCATAGTGCTGGATCGAGTTGAACACGCGCAGGCCGGTATCAGCGCTGTTGCGCGAGAGCAGAACCACCTCGACGCCGGCGCTGTCACCGAGCAGGGAATTCAGACGCAGCATCTTCTGCACCAGCGGAAATGCCTCGCCAGGCTCCAGGGGCTCCTCTTCATGGGCAATCTGGTATTCCGAATAGGCCTTCAGACCCTCCTGTTCGAACACCTGGTGACTGGCACCGAGATCGAACAATGCCCGTGAGGAGATCGCGATAACCAGCTTGTTGGACGTGTCTTCAGCCATACACGGAGTGTACTCCCAAGCCTGCAGGGCGACCAGCAGGCGCCCGCCGCCACGGCGTCGGGGTCATCATCAGGCCTCGGGAGCGGGCTGGCCGTCGAAATAGGCCCGGCTGATGCGGAACACCAGCGGTGCCAACAGCAGCAGCGCGATCAGGTTCGGAATGGCCATGAAGGCATTGAGGGTATCGGCAATCAGCCAGACCAGTTCCAGGTCAATGAGGGTGCCCACCGGGATGGCCAGCACCCAGAGCAGTCGGAACGGCAGACTCGCTCGAATGCCAAACAGGAACACAGCGCAACGCTCGCCGTAGAACGACCAGCCGATCATCGTCGTGAAGGCAAACAAACACAGCCCGATCGTGACCACGTACTGGCCCCCCGGCATACCCTGCGCGAAGGCCATGGAGGTCAGGCTGGCACCGCTCACCCCGGTGGGCAGCACGTCCATAATCACAATGACCAGTCCCGTCATGGTGCAGACGATCAGGGTATCGATGAATGTTCCCAGCATGGCGATCATGCCCTGCTGTACCGGCTGGCTGGTTTGCGCGGCGGCGTGGGCGATAGGCGCACTGCCCAAGCCTGCCTCGTTGGAAAAAATGCCCCGCGCCACGCCAAAACGGATCGCCGCCCACACCGTTGCGCCGGCAAAACCACCGGCAGCCGCGGCGCCGCTGAACGCCGCATCCACGATGGTCAGCAGCGCCGCCGGAATCGCCGTGATGTGGGTTACCAGTACCAGGGCGCCCATGATCACGTAGCCCAGCGCCATCATCGGCACCAGCCAGCTGGCCACCCGTGCGATGCGCTTGACACCCCCGAGAATGACGGCCGCCACCAGCCCCATCAGCACCAAACCCGTTGCCAGCGGCGGTACCGCCATGAAGTCCTCAAGCACCTGCGCGACCGAATTGGACTGCACCGTATTGGCGATGCCAAAGCCAGCCAGCGTGCCAAAAACGGCGAAGGCCCAGGCCAGCCAGTGCCAGCGTTTGTGCAGACCGTTGCGGATGTAGTACATGGGGCCGCCACTGTAATTCCCTGCGGCATCCTGCTCCCGAAAGCGCACGGCACAGACCGCCTCGGCGTATTTGGTGGCCATACCCACCAGCGCAGTGATCCACATCCAGAACAGGGCACCGGGCCCGCCCAGCGCAAGTGCCGTGGCTACCCCGGCGATATTCCCGGTGCCAATGGTTGCCGACAGCGAGGTCATAAGGGCACTGAACGGAGAGATATCTCCCTGCCCCTGCCCCTCACGGCCGCCGAATAACAGGCGAAAGGCACGCGGGATATTGCGTAGCGTGAGAAACCGCAAGCCAATGCTGAGGTACAGCCCGGTCCCCAGCAGGAGCACCAGCATGACCGGACCCCATGCCCAGCCGTTGAGGGTGATAACAAAATCGCTGAATGCCTGCATGATGAATGTGGTCCTGGGTCAACCGCCCGACACGGCGTGTAAAAATTGGAATTGATCCGCCTGCGGGAACACGCCAAACACGCCCCCGGAGTGCAGAAAGACCACGTCGCGCGTGCCCTCAAAACGCCCCGCCTGCAACTCCTGCACCAGGCCGTGGAAGGCCTTGCCCGTATACACGGGGTCCAGCAGCAGGCCCTCCAGTGCGGCCAGCTCGGCGATGAGCTGCAGCACGGCGCTGCTCGCCACGCCATAACCGTCGCCGACATAGCCATCGATCACGCGCGCTGTCACGGCAACCTCGGGCTGCCCGGGGAAGCGGCTGCGCCAGTCCGCGACATCCGCGGCAACCTTGCCGAGAAAGTAGGCCTCGTCATCGCAGACATTGACGCCCCACACCGTGAGGGGCACGCCGTACAATGCGGCTCCCAGTGTGAGGCCCGCCTGGGTGCCCCCGGATCCAGTCGCCGTAACCAGCTGCGCCGCCTCAATGCCGGCGCTGCGCAGGTCATCATGCAGTTCTTCACACGCGGCCACGTAGCCCCAGATACCGAGCCCGTCGCTGCCCCCGGTGGGAATCACCAGCGCCTTCCTGCCTTGCTGCGCGTAGTGCGCGCGCCAGCCATCCAGCAGGCCCGGCAACTCGGCCACGTAGCGGCTCTTGGGATAGCAGCTGATAACCGCGCCGGCCAGTTGACCCAGCAGATAATTGCCCTGGGGTGCCGTGGGGACGTCGCCGCGCAATACCAGGTGTGCACCCAGACCAGCCTGTGCTGCGGCGAACGCGGTTGCCCGGCAGTGGTTGCTCTGCAGGCCGCCGCAGGTGATAAGCGTGTCGTAGCCCTCGGCGAGCGCATGGGCGACAATGAATTCCAGTTTGCGGACCTTGTTGCCGCTGAGCAGGCAACCCGTCAGGTCGTCGCGCTTCACCCACAGCCTGTGTCCGCAACCCCAGCGCTCACTGGCACGGGGCAGATACTGCAGGGGCGTGGGGCGCTGGGCCAGCGCGACCCGCTGTGGCAGCGCCAGCCGGCTCATCAGCCGATGGACTTGAGTGTTCCCTTGGGCAACACCGCGTGGACGTGTATGCGCTGAAACTTCATGTCCACATTGTTGGCCACGTTCAGCACCACGTAGTTATCGTCCAGGCCGGTTATCCGGCCGAGGATGCCGGAACTGGTGACCACTTCGTCGCCCTTGCCCAGCGCCGCCACCATCTGCGCATGCTCTTTCTGGCGCTTGCGCTGCGGGCGGATGGCGATGAAGTAGAACAGTGCGAAAAGACCCACCAGAAACACGATCTGGAAAATCTCGCCGCCACCCTGGGCGCCACCCTGGGCCTGGGCGTGAGCACTGGCAATGAACAAACTCATGACAACTCCTTGCAGCCTGCGCCAGCCGGCGCGAGCAATAACGGGTGGGAAGGAACAGGCGCCAAATGTACAGCGAAACCCGCGACCCTGCAATCTGGGTAGGTCGGCACGCGTAGGTCGGGCCGCGTAGGTCGAGCCGCGTAGATCGAGCCACGCCCACTGCGCGGCAGGACGTTCCTCAGGATTCCAGCTCGAGGTCATAGACCATGGTCTGCGGCGCATGGTCAGAGAATCGCTGGGCGGTATAGATCTCTGCTGCGCGCACACGCGGCTGTAACCCCGGCGTGATGACATGGTAATCGAGCCGCCACCCCACGTTGTTCGCCCAGGCCTGCCCGCGGTTGGACCACCAGGTATATTGTTCAGGCTCCTGGTTCACCAGTCGGAAGGCATCACAATACCCCAGCTCGTCATACACGCGATCCAGCCAGGCGCGCTCCTCGGGCAGAAACCCGGAGTTTTTCTGGTTCGCTTTCCAGTTCTTCAGGTCGATGGGCTGATGACAGATGTTCCAGTCGGCACAGATAATAAACTCGCGGCGCTTGCGACGCAGGGCGCGCAGGTGTTCGTAGAATCGCTCCATGAAGTCCAGCTTTTTCGCCAACGCCGCCTCGCTGCTGGATCCCGAGGGCATGTACAGCGAGATCACGCTCACGGCATCGAAGTCTGCCTGCAGGTAGCGCCCCTCAGTATCCGCAGAGGACCAGCCGAGTTGTGTCACCACGGCGCGCGGTTTGACCCGCGTATACAGCGCCGTCCCGCTGTAACCCTTGCGCTGTGCGTCGTTGTAAAAACAGTGGTAGCCGGGCGGGCTGAACACAGGATCCTGCAACTGTTCTTCCTGGGCCTTGGTTTCCTGAATACACACCACGTCCGCGTCCTGCTGCGCCAGCCAGTCAAAAAAACCCTTGCGCGCGGCCGCGCGAATGCCGTTCGTATTGCAGGTGATAATCGTCGCCACTGCCCGCCCCCCTGATAAGTCCCGCCCGCGATAACCAACGCCGCTCGTCCCGGGCAAAGCCCTGCAGTGTAACGGAATGGACTGTCGCCGTTCAATTCACCACGGGGTCGGCACCGAGACTGCCCCTGCACACAGCCCTTGTGTATGATGCGAAGCGTCCAATCCTGAATCCGAACAGACGACGACCGGAGAGTATCGACCGCCATGAATGAAGTCGCCGCCCTGAGCGCCAATCTGCGTGCTGCCACCGAACAACTGACCGCCCCTGGCGCCCCCTTCGAAATGTCCGAGAGGAACGTGAATGGCGTCATGCTGCGCTGCTATATCAATGCGCCTGTCAACCTGCGCGACGCACTGGACGCAGGCCGCGCGCACGGCGAGAAAACCGCGGTCACCTACGAGGACGAGCGCTACACATTCTCGGATTTTTTCTCGGCTGCCGATCGGTTTTCCCACTACCTCGTGCACGAGGCAGGCATTCGCAAGGGTGACCGGGTCGCCATCGCAATGCGCAACTACCCGGAGTGGATGTTCGCCTTCGTCGGCATCCTCGCCACCGGGGCCATCGTAGTCCCCCTGAACAGCTGGGGGCGCGCTGAAGAGCTGGGCTATGCGCTGAAGGATGCCGGGGCACGTCTCGTGGTGTGTGACGTGGAGCGCTATGGGCTGGTGCAGGACCAGCTCCAGGCTCTGGATTGCCAGGCAGTTGTCGCGCGCAGCGGCGGTGCCGACATAGCGCCGGCGACATCCTGGGAGGCCACACAATCGGGAAGCGCCCAGCGGCCAGACATCGCACTGAACGGCGACGACCTGGCGATGATCATGTATACCTCGGGCACGACCGGCAAACCGAAGGGTGCCGCCTCAACCCACGCCGCGATCTGTCAGGCACTGATGAATTTCGAGCTGATGTCCTACGTATCTGCCATGACCAATCCCGAGGTCATCGGTAAGATGATGGGCTCGGGCTTTGAGCCCTGCACGCTGCTGGCGGTGCCACTGTTCCACGTGTCCGGCTGCTACGCGATCTTCCTGCTCAACCTGCGCGGTGGGCGCAAAACCAGCATCCTCTACAAATGGGACCCGGAAGAGGCCCTGAAGGTCATCGAGCGCGAGCGCATTACCGTATTCACCGGCGTGCCCGCGATGACCATTGCCATGCTCGAATCACCCGCTTTCGAGCGCACCGACACGCGCAGCCTGTTCTCTCTGGGCGCAGGCGGCGCCGCCTGCCCGCCGCACCTGAAAGACCTGATCTACCGGAAGGTACCGGATGCCTATCCGGGCACCGGTTACGGCATGACGGAAACCAATGCCACCGGCAGCAGCTGCACCGGCGAGGCCTACCGGCTGCAGCCCACAGCGGCGGGCACCATCTCTCCTATCGTGGACATCCAGAGCGTGGATGCGCAGGGCACGGTGCTTCCGGCGGGCGAGCGCGGTGAACTCATGGTGCGCAGCCCCACCAATGCGCGGGAATACTGGAATCTTCCGCAAGCGACTGCGGACACGTTCGTCGATGGCTGGGTGCGTACTGGCGACATCGGCTATGTGGATGAGTATGGCTTCGTGCACGTGGTCGACAGAATCAAGGATATGGTGATTCGCAACGGCGAGAACATCTACCCGGTTGAGGTTGAGGGCGTACTCACGGCCCACCCCCAGGTTATCGAAGCCTCTGTTTACGGGCTACCTCACCCCGACCTCGGTGAGGAACTCGCCGCCACCGTGAACGGCGCAGCCGACCTGCAGATCGAAGACCTGGTGAGCTACCTGCGAGAGCACATGGCGGGCTACAAGATACCCACACAGTGGCAACTGACCCGGCAACCGCTGGTGCGCAATGCCACAGGCAAACTGTTGAAGCCCGATATCCGCGCCGCGCATCTGGCGCAGTGGCCGCACCGGTAGCGGCGCTGGCACATCAGGTGTTTGCGTCGCCCGCTCCGGTAACCATGGCGCGCGCATTGCGTGAAAACGCTTCAGCATCCTCGCTTTTCTTCGCGTCCATGAGTTCGGCGATATCGATCGGCACCTTTGTGCCGGCTCGCGCCAGAGGGCGCTCGCCAATCACTCCCAGCCACCGTGACAGGTTGTCCAGCCCTTCAATGGAGATGCCCGACCAGCGATGGGTTCGCACCCAGGCCCAGTTGGCCATGTCGGCAATACTGTAGTCACCGGCGAGAAACTCATGGTCTGCCAGACGCGCATCCATGACTTCGAACAGACGCCGACCCTCTGCCTGGTAGCGATCGATGGCGGGCTGTATCTTCTCGGGGAAATAGCGGTAGAACACATTCGCCTGCCCCATCATGGGCCCCACACCCCCCATCTGGAACATCAGCCACTGAATGACCAGCGAACGACCCTTGCGGTCTGCGGGCAGAAACCTGCCGCACTTCTCTGCCAGGTAAAGCAGAATCGCGCCGGACTCGAACACCGCGAAGTCGCCTTCATCACGATCCACAATCGCCGGAATACGGCCGTTGGGGCAGATACGCAGGAACGCGGGCTCTTTTTGCTCGCCAGCGCGCAGGTCAACCGTGTGTACAGTGTAAGGCAGCTGCATCTCTTCCAGCGCAATCGACACCTTGTAGCCATTCGGTGTCGGCGCGGTATACAGATCAATCATGTGTGCCGCCTTACAGCTGCATGAAGTCAGGGGCGTTGAACACCCAGCTCTTTTCCTCGGCGCGTCGACGAATACGCCAGCCCTGTGCGGTGCGCACGTAGTCGTCAACGTACCAGAGACCCAGAAGGAACACGTGACGACCGCCCTCCGGCAGCGCCATTTCCATGGGGTTGAAGCACATCACACGCCCTGTCGCCGTGTCGCCATCGACGACAAACTGCAGGTTGGCATTCAGATGCTGGCTGTTGGGGAATACACCATCGGAAACGGCATCCTTGAGGTAGGCGATGGTCTCCTCCAGATTGCCGACGGACCCGCCGAAAGCGGAGTAATCCACGTGTGCATCCTCGGTGAATACATTGCGCAGCTCATCAAACGCCTTGCTGTCGATCAGGTGCGAATAGTGAAAGACAAGATCCTGCAGTTCCAGACGGTCTGACAGTTCCTGTTGTGAAAGCATGGCATTTCTCCCTGTTTGTTATCGAGTTTTGATGCGCCACTGAGCGCCGCCCTGCCGCTGCTGACTAGAAGTCCAGCGGCAGACGTATATAGTCCTGGTACATGCGCTCGCGATGCGCCAGCAGGCGCGGGGTCAGCCAGCGCGCAGTCTCTTCCACACCCGATGCGTACATGTCGCGCAGATAATCCGGCATCGGGTTCACCTCCGCCGGCAGCGGCTGCACCATGCCGAGAAAGTTGGCCCAGTAAAAATCTGCCGCGGTCACCGAGTCGCCAACCAGCCAGTGCTTGCCCGCGGCATCCTGTGCCGCCAAACGCTGGTCCAGGAGGCCCGCAATACCCGCCATGCGCTGACCGGCCTGCGCGGCGGCCTCCTGACTCCAGCCATACTTGGCCGCCATACGCTGAATCGCCGCCGGCGGCTCGTCCATGGACATGCCGGGCACAAACAGCTGCAAGCGGCGCTGCCAGCCAAAGCCGTCCACACCCGCAATCAGAGCCGACAGGCCGAGCACCTCGGCGCGCTGCGCCGGGTCATCAGGGAGCAGTGCCGGTGTCGGCGCGAGTCGCTCCGCCAGATGCAACAGATCCAGCCAGTGGCAGACCGGCGGCAGATCGTCGTACACCGCAACCGGCGCTGAACTCTGTCCGGTCCAGGCCACCAGAGCCGGGTTTTCACCTCCAGCCTCCTGCCGCACAGGCAGGTACTTCAGCCCCTTGTAGTCAAACAGGGATTTCGCAGCCTCACCCCACGGCCCCGGCACACCGGCGGTGAGCACCAGGCGCAGGCCCGGTGCCCGCACCGCCTGTTCGATATCTGCGTAGTCCATGGACGACTCCTGTTATTGATCGAGTTTGAATACCCGCAGCGCATTCTCGCGCAAAAACTTGGGCCACACTTCGTCCCGGAACGGCACGTCCGGCATCTCCCGGAAGATCCGGTCCAGCGACAGCCCCATGGGGAAGTAGCCTGCATACATCACCTGATCCGCACCGCGGGTGTTGGCAAAATGCACGATATCCTTCGGGTAGTGCTTGGGCGCGAAGGCGCTGGTCATGTAGTGGAGGTTCGGATACTTGAGCATCATCTTCCAGGCCACATCGGTCCAGGGCTCACAACCGTGCCGGGTTACCACATTCAACTCGGGGAAGAACCACAGCACTTCATCCAGCAACTCGACCTTCTGCGGCCCGAAGGGTAACCGCGGCCCGGGAATGCCCATGCAGGGACAGAACGGAATATCCAGCTCCACAAGCTTGGCGTAAATGGGGTACCACTTTTTGTCGTTCACCGGCACGGGTGGGCAGATCATCGCCGGCGATGCGGTCACCGCCTTGATATCGAACTCCTCCTTCAGCGCGACGATGGTGCGTACTTCATCCATGCCGTTGTTGGGGTTTGCTTCGTAACAGGCAAAGAAGCGGTCGGGAAAGCGGCGCAGCGCCTCTTTGTGCTGCTCCGCGTAGGGACCGACGCCTATCATCGCCCGCTCGATGTTGTGCTTGTCCATTTGCGCTACGGTGTAGGCAACGTAGTCATCCTGGCCATCGATCTGGGGGATGTCCTTGAACATGTACTGCGCGGGCATCTTGAACATCTCATGGCTTTGTTTATCCATGAGCATCGGCTTTATCCACTCGTAGAAGTTGCTGTTATCCTCGCCGGGTACAGCCAGCATCAAGTCGATAACACCGATATTGGTAGGCATGGGCATGGTGCGGTTCTCCTTCAGTGACAAGCCGGCCATTGTGCTGCCAGCGCGGCGCGACACCAAGGTCAGCGCCCGCACAGCGGCCAGAATTCAGGCTTGGGCACAATAGCATGAACCGAGGGGAAGCGCGGTTGCGCCCTCGCGGCCGCCTACCGCTTCAAGAGCGTGTGTTCAGGCCACATCAAACACAATGGGCATATGCTTGATGCCGTGAATAAAGCTGGAGCGCAACCACTGGATGTCACCGTCAAGGCGCGGGTTGCGCATGCGCCGGACAATTTCCTCAAAGATGACGGTGAGTTCCAGCCGCGCCAGGTGCGAGCCGAGGCAGAAATGCTGGCCGACGCCGAAGGCGCGGTGACCATTGCGTACGTCTTCGCGCTGGTTGCGCAGGATATCAAAGCGCTCCGGGTCATCGAACACCGTTTCATCGGCACTGGCCGCGCCGTAGAACAGCTGTACCAGATCGCCCTTGCGAATCTGTTGACCGCCGAGGATCGTGTCTTCCATCGCCGTACGCCGAAACGCGATCACGGCGGGGTTGTAGCGCAGAAACTCCTCGATGGCGTCGGGCACCAGGCCGGGGTTGTCGACGAGCGCCTGATACTGGTCAGGGTTTTCCAGCAGCATGCGCATGCCCTGGCTGGTGACCGTGCGTGTTGTTTCATTGCCGGCCACAATCAGCAGCATGAAGAAGTTGCAGAACTCTTCATCCGTGAGTGGTTCGTCCTCTACTGTGCCGTCCAGCAGCGTAGCCACGATACCCTCAGAGCCGTTTTCCCGATGCGCGGTCGCCAATTCCATGCCGAGCATGAACATCTCAATCATGGCGTTCATGCCGTCCTCTTCCGAGGTGGTCAGGTCAGGGTCATCCATGCCGAGCATGATGTTGGTCAGTTCGAACAGGCGCTGGCGCTTCTCCAGCGGCACCCCCATCAGCTCGCAGATCGCAATCAGGGGCAACTCCATGGCGATGTCTTCGACGAAATCACAGCGTCCTGACGGCAGGGCTCGATCGAGAATCTCGCGGGCGATCTCGCGAAACCGGGGTTCATAGCTGTCCACCTTGCGCGGGGTGAAGGCAGACCGCACCAAACGGCGATACTTCAGGTGCTTGGGTGGATCCATATTGATCATCAGCGCACGCATCATCTCCACTTCTTCGGGCGTGGGATTCTTCAGCATGCAGGTGCGTTCAGCGGAGGAGAACAACTGGGGGTTTTTGGACACCTCGTCGATTTCCGCCTGGCGCGTGACCGCCCAATACCCCGGGCTGCCGTGGCTGGGCGCGTGCCAGTACACGGGTTCCTCACGTCGCAGGTAGGTGAAGGCTTCGCGAGGCAACCCGCCCCGGTAGCTCTCGGGGTCATTGAGATCAATATGGGGACAGCGGTTCATGGGGCACTCCTGCGACGTGGGTCGGGTACAGACTAATGCGTGTTAGTCTGTACCGGGCGCCGCCCGCCGTCAAGCGCTTACCGGCGCGACAGTGACCCGCGTCACCACAGGGAGACGCTGCCAGAAACACGCACCCTGCAGCGCCGCCCAATGGCGACCCCGGGGCTTCAGCCCAGGCGCAATGGCAGACGTCGCTGTCGCTCTCCGGTCGCCGCAAACAGGGCGTTGGCCAACGCCGGCGCCGCGGGCGGCGTACCCGGTTCACCAACCCCGGTAGGCGGCGCACTGCTGTCGACCAACACCACCGTCATGGGTGGCGTGTCGGTCTGCCGCAGCAGGGGATAGTCGTGATAGTTACTCTGCTCCACCGCGCCATCCTTGAGCGTGATCTCTCCGTGCAGCGCTGCACTCAACGCAAACACGATGCCGCCAATCATCTGATCCCTGACAATATCCGGGTTGATCACCTGGCCACAGTCAATCGCGCAGTAGACGTGCTCCAGTTGTACCTTGCCGTCGATGCGCGACACTTCAACCACTTCAGCAACGCAGGAGTGGAAGGAATCGTGCACGGCGATGCCCTGGAATCGGCCTGCAGGCGCATTGCCCCAGTTGGCGGCCCTGGCCACCGCATCGAGCACGCGCCGCTGACGTGACGACTCGGGGAGATGCTGCCGGCGGAACGCCAGGGGGTCCATACCCGCGGCATGCGCCAGCTCGTCGACAAAGCTTTCGACCACGAAAGCGGTGTGACTGTGCCCCACCGAACGCCAGTACCCCAGCGGTATCGGCACTGGCACATTGCAATAGCTGACACTGACGCCATCGAAAGCGTAGGGCAGCTCCTTGGAGCCCTCTACCGACGCAAAGTCCTTCTTGCCAACGAAGTCACCCACCCATTGCCGCGGCCCACCGGGAATCCACTGGGGCAGCATGGCGCCCATCATCACCGGCAACACCTGCTGGTTGATACTCGGACCGGCAATCCGGTGTTGCCAGTGGCTGATCCGGCCATCCGGGTGTACGCGGGCTTCGATGGCACCGGCCATGGCAGGCCGGTACCAGTCATGGCGCATGTCGTCTTCCCGGCTCCACACCAGCTTCACCGGTCGCTTCAACTCGCGCGCAATGGCGACCACCTCCGCCACGTTGTCCGCGGCGGCGCGCCGGCCGAAACCGCCGCCGAGAAACTGGTTGTGAATGACCACCGCCCCGCGGGGCACTCCGAGCACGCGGGAGGCCACGTCTCGTGCCAGATCCGGTGCCTGGGAACCCACCCACACCTCGCAGCCGTCGGCCGTGAGGCGGCAGGTCGCGTTGAGCGGCTCCATGGCCGCATGGGCCAGAAACGGCACCGCATAGCGGGCGCTGACCCGCTCGCCCTGTTCCGCCGCCGCGGTAGCGGGGTCGTCCCGCACACTGGCAAAGTCCTCGCCGTCCAGCGCCGCCTCCAGTGCCGCGCTGATCGTCGCACTGTCGCGCAGCCCGCCGCCGGGTGGCGTAAAGTTCACCTGAACCTTGCCCGCCGCCTGGCGCGCCGGCCAGTAACCCTCTGCAACCACGGCAACACCGAACTCGGTGGCAAACACCGCAACTACCCCGGGAAGCGCGAGGGCCTCTGTGGCCTCGAAGGATTCGACCGCACCATCAAACCAGGGGCAGCGCAGCAGCACCGCCGTCAGGCAGCCCTCGGGACTGGCATCCATACCGAAGCGGGCGCTGCCGTCCGTCTTCGCGACCGCGTCCACACGCTGGTCATAGCGGCCGATCCAGCGCCACTGGTCTGCGGGTTTCAGGACAACATCGCCAACCACCGCCAGTGTACGTGCCACGGGAACCAGCTCCGCGTAGCCGAGGTCCACACTGCCGTCGACGCTGCGCACGCGCCCTTCCCGGGCTTCGAGACTGGCTCTGTCGAGGCCGCTCTGCTGCATGGCTGCGGCGACCAGGGTTTCCCGGGCGCTGGCACCGACCTGCCGGAGGATTTCATGGTAAACGCGGATGGAGGCACTGCCGCCCGTAATCTGCAGGCGCATCTCGGGATCGCCGAAGGCGCTGTGCACCGGTGCCATGGCGTAGTCAATGCGCGAGGGGTGCACTTCCAGCTCTTCGGCGACAAGCGTGACCATACCGGTGATCACCCCCTGCCCCATCTCGGCCTTGGGAACCTGCAGAATCACGGTGCCATCCGGCTCGATACGCAGGAAAGCATTCGGCTGAAAATCGGCCTCGCTACCGAGTTGCAGCGGCTTTCCCGAGCATCCCGTCAGCTGGAAACCCAGCGTGAGTGCACCTCCGGCCACGGACACATTGCGGATGAACTGGCGTCGGGTCAGGTTCATGACGCATCCTCCGCAGCGGGCTGCCAGTGCGCCACTGCGGCTGCACTGAGGATTGCCTGCTGTACCTTATGGTAAGTCCCACAGCGACATAGATTGCCGGACATCGCCTGGCGGATACTCTCCTCGTCGGGCTGCGGGTTGGTCGCGAGCAGAGCGGCGGCTGACATGATCTGTCCTGACTGGCAGTAACCGCACTGCGGCACGTTGTGCTCGACCCAGGCGTGTTGCAGCGGGTGGCTACCCCCCAGCCCTTCAATCGTGGTCACCCTGCGCCCGGCCACCATCGACAATGGCGTCGAGCAGCTGCGAATGGCAGCGCCATCCAGATGCACCGTGCAGGCGCCACAGAGGCCCATGCCGCAGCCGAATCGCGTGCCCGTGAGCTGCAAATGGTCGCGCAGCACCCACAGCAATGGGGTCTCGGGATCTACCTCGAGTTCGACCTCGCGCCCGTTAAGGCTGAAAGCGACCATGCGCTACAAGCCGAGTTCTTTGATCAGGGCGAGCACATCATCGTGGTGGCTCTTGGTCGCCACCTTGTCCATCACGTGCTTGAGACGCCCGTCCTTGCCGATGATGAAACTGGTGCGCAGGATCCCCATAAACTCACGCCCCATGAACTTCTTCAGACCCCAGGCACCGTATTTTTCGGCAACGGCGTGGTCCTCATCGGACAGCAGGGTGAAGTTGAGTTCCTGCTTTTCGATGAACTTGCCCAGCCGCGCCACCGGGTCGGGGCTGACGCCAAGCACCACGGTATCGGCCTTTTCCAGTGCCTTCTTGCTGTCGCGGATGCCACAGGCCTGCACGGTACAACCCGGCGTCATCGCCTTCGGGTAGAAATACAGCACCACGTTTTTCTTGTCGCGGAACTGCTTCAGGGTGACCGTGTTCCCGTCCTGGTCAGGCAGGGAAAATGCGGGAGCCAGGTTGCCAATTTTGGGGAATGCCATGGGTTGTTCTCCTTGTAGGTAGGAATCGTTTCCGGTGCCAGTCCGCAATTACCGACTCGAGGGCCGACGGCGCTCGATCGCCGACACGCGCACCGGGAAATGCCCCGACTCGCAATCGGCAAAATATTCCCTCAGCGTTTCCTGCACAACGGGAAACGCAATCTCGTCCCAGGGAATGTCCTGCTGTCGGTAAAGGGCGGTTTCGGTGCTTTCCGGACCAACACCGAACTCACCGTTCACCACCTGGCAGCGGTAGAACATATACACCTGGTTGATATGCGGCACATCAAACACGCGGTAAAGCTCCAGCCCGGTAACGCGGGCTCGCGCCTCCTCCCAGGTTTCGCGTGCCGCACCCTGCACGGTGGTTTCGCCATTCTCCATAAAGCCCGCCGGCAAGGTCCAGTAACCCGAGCGCGGCTCGATGGCCCGCTTGCAGAGCAGTATGCGGCCTTCGTAAACCGGCACACAGCCGACGATGACCCGCGGGTTCACGTAGTGAATCACCTCACAGACGGTGCAGACGAAGCGCTCGCGATCATCCCCGTCGGGAATTCTCAGGGCGACCGCCGCGCCGCAACTTGTACAGAAATTCATTCCGTCATCCCGCCCGGCGCAGTCTCAGGCCAGAGCCCGGTAGGCACCGCTGTAGAACACCAGCGGTTCACCTTCGGCCAGTGCATGCATCGCCTGCACCCGGCCGACAATAATCAGGTGGTCGCCACCCGGGTGCGTGGCCTCGAGGCTGCACTCGAACTGCACCAGGGCGCCGTTGATCAACGGCGCCCCACCCTGCTCACCGGGCGTGAAATGTTCCGGATCAAGCAGGTGATCGCCCTTGCGGGCATAGCGCGAGGACAGCTCCTGCTGGTTGCCCGCCAGTACGTTGATCGCATAGTGTTTGGCGCTGGAGTAGAGGGAAAACACATCCGAGTTGTTCTGCAGGCTCCACAGGACCAGCGGCGGATCCAGCGATACGGAGCTGAACGAGTTGGCCGTCAGCGCGAGTGCCTCCCCCTCCTCGTTGACCGCGGTAATGAGGCACACGCCTGTGGCAAACCGTCCCAGGGCGTTGCGCAGCTCCCGTCCGTCCAATTCCATATCCTGCTCCTGTCTGTTGTTGTGTTAATACTGTTTGTGGACGCTACAGGTTCACCTGCATGGCCCCGTGCCGGCATCCCCTGTTCGGGTTAACTGCCAGCGTTCTGCGCGCGAAATGTCACTGTCCCGGGCCTCCACCCAGCGTGCATCCTGCGCGCCATGCTCTTTTTTCCAGAAGGGTGCCCGGGTTTTCAGGGCATCCATGATGAACTCGCAGGCCGCGAATGCCTCGCCACGATGATCGGCACACACCCCCACCCAGACGATGGCCTCGCCCGCTTCAATGCGCCCTACCCGATGCAGGATATGCGCCGCCCGCAACGACCAGCGCGCAGTGGCCTCGGAGGCAATTGCCTGCAGGCTGCGTTCGGTCATCCCGGGATAATGCTCCAGTTGCAGGGCATGCACCGACCCTGCCGCGCTCAGATCGCGTACGTTGCCGGTGAAGGTCACCACCGCGCCCGAGGGGGGAAGCAGGTCCTGCAGTTGACCGGGGTTGAACGCTGCTTGCTGCACCTGCACCCGGCAACGGTCTGCGGACATCGTCACCCCCCGGTCACCGGAGGGAAAAACGCAACCTCATCCCCCGCTGCCAGCGGCGTCGCCGGTTCGGCCAGCGAGTGATTTACCGCCATCAGGAGATTCTGGTCTTCCAGCGCCTGCTGCCAGACTGGCCCCCGCGATGCGAGCGCGCTGCGTAGCGCCGCTACAGTGCCGAGGCCCGGTGCGCAGGGGATCTCGAGGACCTCGCAGGCCAACTGCTCACGCAGTCTGGCAAAAAAGCGCACTGTCAGCATCATGCGCCTTCGCCCGCGTTGCGCTCCCAGCTGCCTGAACGGCCACCGTGCTTCGCCTGCAAACCGAGGTCCTGTATCTGCATACCGCGGTCCACGGCCTTGCACATATCGTAGATGGTCAGCGCCGCCACCGATGCCGCGGTCAGGGCCTCCATCTCGACACCGGTCTTGCCCGCCACCGCGCAGCGCGCGGTCACGTGGACACAACCGGCGTCCTCATCCAGCGTGAAGTCGAGGTCGATACTACTGAGCATCAGCGGATGACAGAGGGGAATGAGATCCGCGCACTTCTTCGCGCCCTGAATGCCGGCGACCCTCGCCACCGTCAGCACGTCGCCCTTGGCGTGCGCGCCCTGACGCAACAGGCGCAGGGTTTCTGGCTGCATGGTCACCCTTGCGCTGGCAACCGCTTCGCGCCGCGTCTCGGGCTTGTCCCCGACATCAACCATGCGCGCGGTGCCCGCCGCATCCAGGTGCGTCAGCTGAGCCATAACGTCATACCCTTTTCCCGATTCACGCTGCCGCGGAAGTGTATCCAATGGTCGCCCAGAATAACACCGACGCAGGGCGGATCACACTCTGACGCCACGCCCGCCTGCTGCCGTCCGGTTCCGGGATAACGCCGCCGACGCATTGACGAATTGACCTCCGGGCGGCAAGCGCTATATTGGGCGGACTATAAAAACGACAGGGACGCCAGCACCGTGCACACCGGCCAGCAGGATTACTCTCCAGCCTACAAGCGTTTCGTGCTGGTCATGCTGACCGTCGTCTACGCCTTCAACTTCATCGACCGGCAGATCCTGGTGATTCTGCAGGAGCCGATCAAGGCAGACATGGGCCTGTCCGACACCCAGTTGGGCCTGCTCAGCGGATTCAGCTTCGCGCTGATCTACGTGACTGCAGGCATTCCCATCGCCTATTGGGCGGACCGCGGCAACCGGCGCAACATTGTGTCGATTTCCCTCGCCGTGTGGAGTGGCATGACGGCACTGTCCGGGTTCGTCCAGAACTACGCGCAACTGCTGGCAGCACGCATCGGCGTTGGCCTTGGCGAAGCGGGCGGCAGCCCCCCCTCCCACTCCATGATCAGCGATTACTTCCCGCCGGAGCAGCGGGGCCGGGCGCTTTCCTTCTATTCCATGGGTATCTACGTAGGGATTCTGTTCGGCTTCCTGTTCGGCGGCATGATTGCCGAGGCTTTCGGCTGGCGCGTGGCGTTCCTGGTGGTTGGCATTCCCGGTGTCCTGTTCGCCATCGTCCTGCGGCTGACGGTGCAGGAACCCCTGCGCGGGCGCTGGGAGACGGCAGCTGACAACGCCGCGGCAAAACCCTCGCTGAAGCAGACGCTGACGCTGCTGCGACAGCTGCCCTCCTTCTGGCTGATCGCCATCGGCTGCGCCCTTACCGCGTTCGTCAGTTACGGCGTGGGGAACTTCTTCCCCTCGTTCCTGATTCGCAGCCACGGACTGACGGTCGCGCAGGTCGGCGTGGTGCTGGCACTGGTCTCCGGCATCGGCGGCGCTCTGGGGACTTACCTCGGCGGCTATCTGGGTGACCGTTTCGGCGCACAGGATCCACGCTGGTACCTGTGGGTGCCCATGCTCGGTGGGCTGGTGGCCTTCGTGCCCTACCTGTATGTGCTGCTGACCGACAACACCCTGCACCTGCTGGTGATTCTGGTGTTCACCAACATCCTCACGGCGATGTATCTGGGGCCCTGCATCGCACTGTCACACGCACTCGTACCGCCGAACATGCGCGCGCTCACCTCGGCCATACTGTTCTTCGTGCTGAACATGATTGGTCTCGGGCTCGGACCCTTCCTGACCGGCCTGGCCAGCGACCTGTTGACCCCGCGTTTCGGCACCGACGGTCTGCGCTACGCGATGGTTCTTGCCTCGCTGTTCGGCCTGGTCGCCATCGGGCTGTTCTATTTCGCTGCCAGGCAACTGCCCGCCGACCTGGCCAAACGACGTCGCAGCGCTGAAACGTTCAGCGTCGTGTAACCACGGCTCACTACAGACACGGGACGCCATCACCATGACAGGTTTTTCGCTCACCAGAACCGTTTTCCGCTGCGCACTGCTGCTCTGCGTTGCCAGCAAGGGCTACGCAGAGCCCTACTCGCCCTGGGCGGATCGCGACTACCCGCAACAGGTGTACTGGGGAGATACACACCTGCACACGGCAACCTCCCTCGATGCCAACCTGTTCGGGGTACACAACCTCACCGCTGCCGACGCCTATCGCTTCGCCCGCGGCGACACGGTCACGACCAGCACCGGTCTGCGCGCGCGTATGAACCAACCCCTGGATTTCCTCGTCGTCGCCGACCACGCGGAATACATGGGCATCATGCCGCCGCTGCGTGCCGGCGACCCCACATTGATGCAAAACGACACAGCCCGCCGCTGGCGCGATGTGCTTGCCAGCGGGGACCCCGTCGGCTTTGGTCGCATGATGCTGGATATCGGCGCTTCCTATGCATCGGGAACACCACTGGTGACGCTGCCCACGACCCTGCCTTCCCCCTGGGAGGCCAATACTCGCATGGCGGATGCCGCCAACGAGCCCGGCGTCTTTACCGCATTGATCGGTTTCGAATGGTCTGCCATGCCCAATGGCAACAACCTGCACCGTGTGGTCGTGTTGCGGGATGATGCAACACGCGCCAATCAGGTCACGCCGTTTTCCGCCTTCGACAGTGAGGACCCGGAGGCGCTCTGGCGCTACCTGGCGGACTACGAAAAGAACACCGGAGGCCAGGCACTGGCGATTCCGCACAACGGCAACCTGAGCGGCGGGCTTATGTTTGCCGACACCCGCGCCAACGGTGAAGCGATCAGTGTGGCCTATGCACGCGAACGGCTGCGCTGGGAGCCGCTGGTCGAAGTCACGCAGATGAAGGGGGATGGCGAGGCACACCCACTGCTGTCGCCGGATGACGAATTTGCCGATTACGGCACCTGGGACCAGTACAACATCGATATGAGTACCGCCCAGGAAGACTGGATGCAGCGTTTCCAATACGTTCGACCCGCACTGCAGACCGGATTGCGCATCGAGCAGCGCACTGGCGTCAACCCGTTCCAGTTCGGGATGATTGGCAGCACCGACTCCCATACCGCCCTGACAGCGGTGGAGGAAGACAACTTCTGGGGCAAGATGTCCAGCCATGAGCCCTCCGCCGAGCGGGCCAGCCGCCTGTGGGGCATCCCCGAGGCAGAGATGAGCAGCGCCGGACTCCTCGCGGCGGGCTATGCCGCGGTCTGGGCTACGGAAAACACCCGCGAGGCCCTGTTTGACGCCATGCGGCGGCGCGAGGTCTACGCCACCACAGGGCCGCGTATGCGGGTGCGTTTTTTCGGTGGCTGGAACTTCACCCCGGAGGACCTGCAGTCACCCGATTCAGCCCTGCGGGGCTACACGAAGGGCGTGCCCATGGGCGGCATCCTGCCGCCGCCCGGCAGCGACCCACGGGCACCGGTGTTCATGGCACTGGCACTCAAGGAACCCGAAGGCGCGCACCTGGACAGACTGCAGATCGTCAAGGGCTGGGTGGATAGCTGGGGAGAAAGCCGCGAGAAGGTCTACGACGTGGCGTGGTCCGACGACCGCAAACCCGGCGCAGACGGCAAACTGCCGCCCGTGGGAGACACGGTGGACACAGAATCCGGTCACTATGCCAATAGCATCGGCAGCGCCGAGCTGAGCGCCGTGTGGACCGACCCTGACTTCGACCCGGGCCTCGCTGCCGTCTACTACCTTCGCGTTCTGGAAATCCCGACTCCGCGCTGGCCGCTGTACGACCGGATGAAACTGGCCGCAAACCTGTCGACGGATACTGAGCTGACTCATCAGGAGCGAGCCTATACCTCGCCGATCTGGTACCAGCCAGCAGGGTCGGCGCAGCCATGACGGAGACGGTCCACGACCTGCCCGAGGGTCTGCTGAGTTGGGTGGGTGAGCTCGGACCGGGGCAGATCACTCGATTGGAGCGCCACGTGGCCCGGCGCGAGGCCTGGGTCGTCGACGTCACGCGCAGCGATGGCAGTATTCTCGAGGGCTTTCTGCGCCTGGATCGTCAACCCGCGGCCGCCAGCAATGTCTCTCTGCGTCGCGAGGCTGCCATCTGTCGGGCATTGACTCCCACTGACGTGCCGGTGCCGGCCCTGCTGGGGTGGAGTGAAACCTACCATGCCGCGCTGTTCAGCCGGGTTCCCGGCAGCGCCGACCTGCCGAGTGTGACCGATCCCCGGCGCCAGCGGCAAATCATGGAGGACTTTATTGCGGCCATCGCCCGCCTGCACTGTCTGGACATCGACGCACTCGGGCTGGACGCTGAACTGGGTCCGCGACCTACCACACCGGAACAGGCTGCCCTGGGCGACCTCGATGCGCAATTGCACAATTTCGCCGCCTTCCTGCAGGGCTATCAGGACCCGCTCCTCAGTTACGGCGCGGCATGGCTGCGCCGCTTCGCGCCCGCCAGCGTCGCGCGGATTTCCCTGGTACAGGGCGATACCGGGCCGGTGAATTTCCTGTTCAGCGGCAACCGCGTCAGCGCCGTGGTCGATTGGGAGTGGGGTCACTGGGGCGACCCGATGGAGGATCTCGGGAATATCTGTGTGCGCGAATTCTGGAACCCCAGCGGCGGCCTGACCGGACTGTTCGAGCGCTACGAAAGCCTCTCGGGCATTCCCTACACGCGGGCGGCTGCGCAGTACTACCGCATTCAACAGAATGTCCGCGGCATGATCCCGATTCACGCCGCCTGCCACCAGCCCGGCCTGCGCGAATCACTGGCCTGGTACCTGAGCTATCGCTACGTCGGGGACCGCTCAACCTGCGAGGCGCTTGCAGACGCCATGGGCATTGCGGTGGAACCACCGGCGATGCCGGATACCGCGGCCGCTACATCGGTGCTGCTGACCGCAGCGTCATCGACCCTGCAGCGGGACGTACTTCCTGCCGTCACAACCCCCTTCGCGCGCTCCCGCGTGGCAGACACCTGCGTCCTGGTCGCCTGCGCCGAGCGCGAGCAGCGCTATGCGGATGCGGTGCGCGCTGCCTGCTGTGAGGACATTGGGCGCCTGCTGGGCACGCGGCCAAAACACTATGCACAGGCTCTGACCCGGCTGCTGTCCGCCATTCATGAGGGACAGCTTGCCGACGAACCGCTCATCCAGTTACTGGCGCGCAAAGCTTATCGCGAGGAGTGGCTCTATCAGCCGGCGGCGGCTCTCCACCCCAACCGGCGCTGGGCCGCGCTGGACTGAGCGTCAACGCGGGTGCCGTGGCACCCGCACACTGCGCGCCTGCCAGTCAGGCGCTGGCAGCCGCTTCCAGCTTGGCCAGCATGTCAGAGTAGATACCTTCCAGCATCGCCTGGCCTTCACTCTCGGAAATACCCTCCGGCTTCGCCGAGCATTGCCAGCGCGCCAGGGTACGTTTTCCATCGTCCAGGGGTTCCAGTGAAACCTCTGCGCGGTATTCGCTGACCGGCATGGGCATTTTCGGGATGGTATAGCTGAAGGAGCGAGTGGCGGCATCCATCGCCTCGAGAATCTCGTCGATGGGGTCCATACCTTCCATGTGAATGCGGCGAATCATCCCGGGGCCATCGCCGATTGCCTCGAGATCCGTCCAACCCGGGTACCAGTTCAGGTTGCCGAAATCTTCCAGCAGTGCCCAGACTTTATCGACAGGCGCATTCAGTTCACGTTCTACCTTCACCTTGATCATCAGGCGGCTTCCTCTTTTTTGTGGGTGGGTGTGGGGTTGGGGGTGCGGCGATCACCCTGCTGGCCGGCGCGCACGAGGCGCCCGGGCAATGCACCGGTAGCTTCACCGTCCTGCATGATGACTTCGCCGGACACCAGGGTATACCGGTAGCCCGATGCACCCTGGTAGACGCGCCGGCCACCGGCCGGGAGGTCGTAAACCACCTGCGGCGATGCAATCGCCAGGTGATCGAGGTCGATGATGTTGATATCCGCTTTCATGCCCGCTTCCAGGGTCCCGCGGTCCATGAGCCCCATACAGCGGGCGGTTTCCAGCGTGTGCATGCGCACGGCCTGTTCCAGGCTGAAACGCTGGCCGCGCTGGCGGTCGCGCACCAGGTAGCTGAGCAGCCAGGTGGGAATACTGGCATCCGAAAGCACCCCGCAGTGGGCGCCGGTATCCGCGAGGCTGATGACCGAGCTCTCATCCGCGAGCATCTCCAGCTGCCGATCCAGATTGCGCTTGTCATAACCGAACAGCGGGCAGTACAGCATGCGCTTGCCGTCATTCTCCAGCAGCGCATCGTAGGCATACTCGGCCGGCGTCACGCCGGCGCGCTGTGCCCGCTGCTGGATGCTGTCCTCGGCGGCGGGCTCATAGTCGGGGTTCTCGTCCAGGACGTACAGGTTGTCGAAGCCGTCGACGATTTTGTCCATGATGTCATGGCCCATATGCGGCGGTGTTTCCTCAACGATGGCGCGGCGCACTGCGGGGTCCCGCAGCCGCGCCAGGCGTTCCTCCGGTGTGAGGCCCGCGAGCGGCGCATAACTCTGGTGAAACATGAAGGGGTTTACCGTGCCTTCCCACCCCATGAGGATATTCACCGGTCGCGCCCCGACATGCGGAATCAGGCGTGCGCCCTCAGCGCTCGCCTGCTTGACGTATTGCAGTTGCTGCTGCACGCGCGGCCAGTCGGCTTCAGAGCGGTAGAAGAGGACAAAGTTGACCTGGCAGTCGTTCTCGATCGACAGGCGTTTCATCCACGCCATCTCCTCCTCCCACTGGTCGAAGTCCGACACCAGCCCGTAGATCCCCTGCCCCGTCTCGCCAATCACGCGGCCGATGCCGAGCAGCTCATCGGCATCCGCATAGGTGCCCGGCATGACATCGCCGTTGCGGGTGGTATGCAATGCGGTGCGCGACGTCGTGAAACCCACGGCGCCGGCAGCGAGGCCTTCACGGACAATGCTGGCCATGCGCTGCACATCTTCGGGGGTCGCGGGCTCGTTGCGCACGCCGCGCTCGCCCATCACGTAGGTGCGCACCGCGCAATGGGGCACCTGCGCGCCAATATCGATGGCCCGTGGCATGCGATCCAGGGCATCGAGGTACTCCGGAAAGCTTTCCCACTCCCAGGTGATGCCTTCGGCGAGCGCAGCACCGGGAATGTCCTCGACATCTTCCATGACTTCTATCATGCGCTGCCGCTCAGCCTCGTCCGGTTTACAGGGCGCAAAGCCCACCCCGCAGTTGCCCATGACCAGCGTGGTGATACCGTGGTTGGACGCCGGACTGCAGTAGGGGTCCCAGGTTGCCTGCCCATCCATGTGGGAATGTGTGTCCACCCATCCCGGTGCCACCACAAGGCCACTGGCGTCTATCACGCGCCGGGCTTCACCGTGCACGTCGCCCACGGCAACGATGCGTCCATCGCGCACGGCCACGTTGCCTACGTAAGCGGGCTGCCCCGTGCCGTCAACAATATTTCCGTCACAAATCAGCAGATCGTACAAAGGTCTATCCTCCGGTATTTGCTTATCGTTTTTCTGTCGAACAGACTACTGGATTGCCCGCAAGGGTGAAAGCGGGCCCGCTCGGCTGCCAGCGGAATTTCGTGCTGGTCCAGAGAGTTAGCCCGTTTTCATGCCCTGCAACGCGGGATAGCGGACGGCCACACCCAGGAGAACGCAACCCATGCCTATTCGGTTCCCCAGCCTTGCCCCTGCCCTGGCAGTGGCGTGTTTTTCGCTGACCGGCTGCGGCGCAGGCGATGTCCCGCCAGTGCAGCGCGAGGCCTTGCCCCCGGTGTTGGCCGAGCGCCACGCGGACTGGCGTCACTACGGCGGTGACGAAGGTGGCGCGCGGTTTGTCAGCCATGCCCAGATCACGCCGGACAACGTGGCCACCCTGCAGCCTGCCTGGACCTACCACACCGGGGACCTGGCACCCGAGACTTTTCCCGACGCCTTCAACAGCCCCGCCCTGCAGGTCACGCCGATTCTTGCCCGCAACACCCTTTACCTGTGCTCGCCGCGCAATCGGGTCATCGCGCTGGACCCGGTGACCGGGGAAGAGCGCTGGCACTACGATGCAGACCCGGCACTGGTCGGCCTCTACAGCGTCACCTGCCGCGGTGTGGCCTTCCATGAGAGCCCCGCTGCGCCGTCCGGACAGGCCTGTGCGGCGCGCATTCTGGCCGGAACCCTGGACGGTCGCCTGCTGGCGCTGGATGCCGACAGTGGCCAACCCTGCAGGGACTTCGGTGAGTCGGGCGAAATCGATCTGACCGCGGATCTCGGTGATGTGCGGCCCGCCGAGTACGCATTGACCTCGGCGCCTACCGTGGTCGGCGACCGCGTGGTCGTAGGGGCCCATGTCGCTGACCTGCGCCGCGGCGGCGTACCCAGCGGCGTGGTGCGCGCGTTTGATGTGCACAGCGGCAAACAGGTTTGGGACTGGGAGGCATTGCCTCCGGAGCAGCGCGTGGAGGGCAGTTATCTGCCGGGCACGCCCAATGCCTGGGCGCCTTTCTCTGCCGACAGCGAGCGCGGCCTGGTCTTCATTCCCACCGGCAACCCGGCCGGGGACTACTACGGCGGCGAGCGCAACGGTCGCGACACCTTTGGCAGCTCGGTGGTGGCGCTGGACGCCCTGACCGGTGAGCGTCGCTGGTCCTACCAGACCGTACACCATGATATCTGGGACTATGACGTGCCCTCCCAGCCGGTGCTGATTGACTATCCCGGCCCCGAGGGGCCAGTGCCGGCACTGGTACAGGCCACCAAGATGGGTTTCCTGTTCGTCCTCAACCGGGAGACAGGAGAACCCCTGCTGCCCATTGAAGAGCGGCCCGCACCGCGCGGCGGACCCGCCCCCGAGGCGCTTTCACCCACCCAGCCCTGGCCAGTGCTGCCCGACCCCCTGCACCCAACGGAGCTCACCGAGGACGACATGTTCGGCTTCCTGTGGTTCGACCGGCAGGCCTGTATCAAACAGTTTCGCAGCCTGAATTATGCGGGACTCTACACCCCCATCAGCACAGAACCCACGCTGGTCTACCCGGGTTTCATGGGCGGCAGCAACTGGGGCAGCGTGAGCTGGGATCCGCAGCGCAAGCTGTTGCTGGCCAATACCTCGCGGGTGCCCGCCGTCATCGAATTGATTCCTCGCGACGTGGTCGAAGCGCCCGGCTTCAGCGAGCGGGTCGAGCTGCAGCTGGACACGCCGTATGCGGTCAAGCGGCGGCCCATGCTGTCGCCGCTTGGGGCGCCCTGCACCCGGCCACCCTGGGGGGTGCTCACCGCCATCGACATGACCACCGGCCGCAAAGCCTGGGAAGTGCCATTGGGCGGCACACGTGACCTCGCGCCCTTTCCGCTGTGGCTCAACCTCGGTGTGCCCAACAGCGGCGGTTCTCTGGTCACTGCCAGCGGCCTGACATTCATCGCCGCGGCCACCGACAGTTACCTGCGGGCCTTCGCAACCGATACCGGTGAGGAGTTGTGGAAAGCGCGCCTCCCCGCCGGGGGGCATGCCACGCCGATGAGCTACACCGGGGAGGATGGCGCGCAGTATGTGGTGATAGCCGCAAGCGGCAACCGCATGCTGGGTTCCAGAATGGGTGACGCGATCGTGGCGTTCCGCCTGCCCTGAACCCGACGGCCTGCATCCGCTCGGGCGGGTGCAGGCTGTTACAGAGACTGGCCGATCACCTACTCCGGGTTGCGGCTGGCCACTTCCCGGCCGGCAAGTCGACCGAAGAAACTGCCATCACCCAGGGAAATGCCGGAGCAGTAGGCCTCGCCCCAGCGAGGCAATCCACAGCTGGTGCGACCGGCGGCGTACAGCCCGGGTACCGCCCCGCCGTCTGCATTGAGGACCTCACCGGTCACCGACGTTGTCAGGCCACCCAGGGTGAAACCGGTGGCAGGGTAATCCTCGCCGGTAAAGCTGAGTGCGGCAAAGGGCGGTTCCACCAACGGCCGCATCCAGTCTGAATGCTTGTGTAGTACCGGGTCTTCACCGTCGGCGGCATAGCGGTTGTAACTCTCCACTGTGTGCACCAGTTCGCCGGCCGGTATGCCCAGTTCAGCCTCCACTTCCGCCCAGGTCTCGCCCACAGCGGCGATGTTGATATCCGGATTGAAATCGGGGCGCGCGAATATCCCGTTGTCCATCAACAACCAGGCACGGCCATTGGGTTGGCGCAGAATGTAATGCGTTGCGCGTCCATGGTAGGCGTCCTCATTGATGAAACGCTGGCCACGCTCGTTGACGAATATCCCGAACACCATATTATCTGGCGGGAACGATGGCTTCGTGGCGAAGAACTCGTTCATGTGGCTCACCGCGCCGCCCACAGACATGCCCATGCGGATGCCGGAGCCGTCGTCGTTACCGCCGCTGGTGGGAAATTCCGCCGCCACCAGCGCCTCCGGCGCGAACCGACGCACCATATCCTTGTTGCAGATGAATCCACCGGCGCAGAGCACCACCCCCTTGCGGGCCCGCACATAGGTGATCTTGCCATCGATGCGCGCTACCACCCCATGCACGGCGTCGTTCGCATCGGCCACCAGGCACAGGGTGCGGGCATTGAAGCGCGCCTCTGCACCGCAGGCCAGGGCGCGCTCTGCCAGCTTGTCCATCACCAGTCGACCCGCACCCATACCCTCCATCTGCGCGGCATGGGCACGGGGTGCCGGGCTTGCCACTGCAGAAAACGGCCAGGCGCGTTCACTGCCCGACCAGATCAGGGTGTCGTCAGTCACCGGCTCCAGCCACTTGCCGGGCAGGTAGGTGCCCTTGAAGGGAATGCCCTGTTGCACCAGCCACTCGTAATGCGCCACGGCCTGCTCCGCGTAGAGCCGCACCTTGCCCTCATCTGCACCGGGACCACCGCTGTGCAGCAGGTACTTGAACAGCTCTTCGCTGCTGTCCTCGAAGCCCGCCGCCTGTTGCACCGGTGTGCCGCCCCCCAGGTAAAACTCACCACCGGACAGTGCCGCGCTGCCACCGTAGGTGCCCGCCACTTCGAGTACCGTCACCGACGCACCGGCGCTGGCGGCCTCAATCGCCACACAGGCCCCGGAGATACCGAAGCCCACGACCACGACATCCGTTTCAAGGTCCCAGCCGGGAACCTGGTCCAGCCGACAGGGTGTTGCCGCAGAAAAACTCGCCGTCACAAACTCGTCTCCTCTGTTGTTCCGATCCTCACCTGGCAGGCGCTCACCGCGCCCGTGCCGGATGTCAGGCCTTGCGGGATACTAACCGTTCGCGGGGCACGGCGCCGCTCTCACCCGGATAAAGCGCTATCCGGTTAAACTCTGCAGACCCCCGGGACGCAGCGCGGGCCAAAGTACCGCCCTGCCCGCACCCCACTACAGGAGAGCTGCCATGCAGAAACACCTCACCCGCGAAACGCCTGCAGCGCTCGGCCTGCAGCACAGCAAGGTGAGGGATCTTGCCTGGGCCTGCTTTGCGCCCCCGATGATACAGGGGCAACAGGCAGGCATCGCCACCGCCGACTTTCCACTCACCCCGACGCGCGCAGCGTGGTTGCAGGCACTGGATCGGGATCCATCTTCCCTGACGCAGTGGCTGAACGCCCGGCCCGCGACCCGGCTGGGCCTGTATTTCGAGCAGCTCTGGCAGTTCTTTCTGCAGCAGGACAGCGAGACAACGCTCATCGCCAACAATGTGCCCGTTCGCGAGGCCGGCAGAACCCTCGGCGAGTTCGACTGCCTGTACTGGTGCCGAAGGCGCGAGCGTCCAGTGCATCTGGAGCTCGCTGTGAAATTCTATCTTGGCTACCCCACACCCTGTGGCGATGCCGATCACCCAACAGCGTCTTGCTGGCTGGGCCCCAACACCATCGACCGACTGGACCGCAAACTGCAACGCCTGACGCAGCACCAGATCCAGCTCAGTCGCCAGCCTGCCGCACAGCCGGTGCTGGAGGCTCTGCATGCCGCAGAGCCGTTGCGGGAGATCCTGCTTTCGGGTCAGCTTTTTGCACCGGCAGCAGAGTCCCTGCCACCACCCGCTGGCTATAACCCCACGCTACCGGTGGGTCAGTGGCTGCCGCTGAGGCAGTGGCGCAGCACCCGCCGCGGCCACTGGATGATTATTCCACGTCTCGAATGGCTGGCGCCGGTGCGTGCGGCACCCACCGGACATTCCGTTCAGCAGCTGGCCGCGCAGCTGGAGACGCGCTTCGGGGGCGCGGGCAGGCCGCAGTTGCTGGCGGCGCTGGACGAAAACGGCGACGAACGCAGCCGGTGTTTCGTGGCCCCCGATACATGGCCAAATTTACAGAAATAGTTCAGGCGGGCATGGGAAGCAGCTGCTAGAGTCTGCCGTTATAGAGGGGATCACCCTCAGGACCTGTGCCCATGCCTACCCCCCCGCTACTGCCGCTGCGCCTCCTCCTGATGACACTGTGTCTGATGCCAGTGACGCTCAGCGCTGAAGAGGAAAAGCGTGAAGACGAGTCGCCCTGGCTTGATCAGGGCCATCGTTATGTCTCCACCCGCGCCGACGACCTTGCCACCTGGATGGACAGTTTTTTCGGTGTGCGACGGGTCGACAACGAAGCGGCCTACTCCACGTTGCGGCTGCGCCCCTCCCTCGAATGGAGTGAGCAATACGGCTGGGATACCGGGCTCAGCCTACGCGGCAAAGTCAACCTGCCCAACCTCAACGAGCGCGTCAGCCTGCTGTTTTCCGACGAAGACAGTGGCAGCCTGGGCGACGAACTGCTGCGCGACCAGCAGAACCAGTCTGATGATGTCGCCCTGCAGGTGGTAGGCCGCGAAGGCGCGCGTGACCGTATCGACTTCCGTCTGGGTTTCAATTCGGGCCTCAACCCCAAACTCGCCGCGCGCTACCGCTACCAGATGCCATTCACGGAACAGGTATCCGGCCGCTTTCGCCAGGAACTGCTCTACCGCACAGACGACCGGTTCGGCACCGACACCCGCTTCGACGTTGATGTCGTGGTGCGCAGCGACCGACTCCTGCAGTGGTACAACCGTGCGCGATGGGATGAGAAAGAGGACGGCTTTGGCTGGAATACGGGCGTGACCGTGAATCAGCGACTGAGCAACAACCGGGTTATCGGCGTCTACGGCACGCTGAATGGCAGAACACAGCCCACCCAGCTGACCCAGGCCTACGGTTTCGGTATGCGCTACCGGCAGAATCTCAATCGCAAGTGGCTGTTCCTCGAAGTGCAACCCGGCTATTTCTGGCGTCGTGACACCCTTGAAGAGGAGCGCAACGGCAGCGCGGAGATCGTCCTGCGGCTGGAGGCGGTGTTCACGGGCGACGTAGAGGAAGCGCTTTCGCGCTGATTACCGCAGCAGCGCAACCGATTTGATCTGCAGCCAGAAGCACTCTCCCGGCTGCACAGCGATACGCGCTTGCGACTGACGGGTGATCCGGGCCAACAGGGGCGTCCCCTGCGCATCAAGCCTCACCATCACGTGCGCGGGCGACGCGGCCGGGGCCAGTTCCACCACCTCCGCGGCCACCAGATTGACGATACTGCTCTGTTCATTACGCTCACGGGTCAGGCTGACGTCACGCGCCAGCACCCGGCAGCGCAGCCGTTCGCCCGGCGGTTCCGCGCACCGCGACACCCACAGGCTCCCCCCCGGAAACGACAGCCGCGACAGGTGCCACTGTGCATCGTGCTCCGCCACAACCGCATCGATGACTACGCCGGCGTCGTCCGCCGCCGCCAACGACAGATCGAGGCGGCTCAGCATCTCCTGCACGGGGCCCTGGGCACGCACGCGCCCCCCTTCAAGCAGCACCAGGTAATCGGCCAGTCGCGCCACCTCCCGCATGCTGTGGGTGACGTAGAGCATCGGCATCGCAAACCGCGTGCGAAGCCGCTCCAGGAACGGCAGGATTTCTGCCTTGCGCGCCTCATCCAGCGCGGCCAGGGGTTCGTCCAGCAGCAAGAGCTGCGGGCTCGCCAGCAGAGCCCTGGCCAGGGCGATACGCTGTCGCTCACCGCCGGACAGGGAGTCCGGATAGCGTGGCAACAGAGGCGCGATCCCCAACAGCTGCACCACCTCATCCCAATCGACGCAGCGCTCGCCGATGGGTGTGCGCTGCAAGCCAAAGCGCAGGTTCCCCGCCCCGGTCAAATGCGGGAACAGGCTGGACTCCTGAAACACCACACCCAGCGGGCGCCGGTGTACCGGCAGGAACAAACCCTCGCGCTGCCAAACCTCGCCATTCACCGACAAGACGCCCTGAGCCGCTCGCTCCAGTCCCGCCACACAACGCAGCAGGGTGCTCTTGCCAGCACCCGAGGCGCCGAAAACCGCCGTCACGCCCTCACCGGGCAGTGTCACGTCCACATCCAGATGAAACTCACCCCGTTGCAGGCAAAAACGCGCATCGATGCTCATCGCGGCACCCCGACCGACTGCCCGCGCCGGTTGAGCGCATACACGAGCGTCAGCAACACTAGGGAAAACACCACCAGCGTCAGGGCGAGCGCGTGGGCCGACCCGTAATCCAGCGCTTCCACATGGTTGTAGATGGCAATGGAGGCGACCCGGGTTTCACCGGGGATATTGCCGCCAAGCATGATGATGACCCCGAATTCCCCCAGCGTGTGGGCGAAGGCCAGTACGGCCGCGGTGAAGTAACCACGTCGCGCGAGGGGCAGTGCAACCGTCAGAAAACGATCCAGCGGTGAGGCGCGCAGCGTGGCCGCCACCTCCAGCAGACGCGTCCCGGTTGCCGCAAAGGCGTTTTGCAGTGGTTGCACGACAAAGGGCAGCGAGTAGATCATCGAACCCACCACCAGCCCGCTGAAGCTGAACGCCAGATGGCCGATGCCGATATCTTCCAGCACAGCGCCCACGGGGCCCTTGGGCCCCAGCAACAGTAACAGGTAAAACCCCAGCACCGTGGGCGGTAACACCAGCGGCAGCGTCACCACCGCTTCCACCAGCACCCGCCCCCGCGCGCGGGTCTGCGACAGCCACCATGCGAGCGGCGTGGCCAGGACAATCAGCAGCACCGTGCTCACAGCCGCCAGTTTGAGGGTCACCCACAGTGCGGTCAGGTCATCCGGAGACAGCATCAGCCGTTGCCACCGTCAGTCACGGCGATACCCCGCGGCCTCGATGATCGCCGCCGCCTCCGCATCCGTTTGCAGCCACCGTAAGAAGTGGCGCGCCGCTGACCGTGCACGCGCACTGCTCAACAACACCGCGCCCTGCGTCAGGGGGGCGTATAGCTCAGGCGGTGGTATCCAGTAGGAGCCCGGAATACCCTCCGCGGTTTGCACCTGCGCCAGCGCCACGAACCCCAGATCGGCGGCACCGCCTGCCACCTGGCTGTGGGTTTGGGCCACGGAGCTGCCGCGCACCAGCTGCTGGCGCCGTTCGAGGGTATCCCACAGGGCCAGCGCCTCCAGCACACTGCGCGCCGCCGCGCCGTACGGCGCCGTGCGGGGTTCGGCGATGGCAAGATAGCGGAAACGCCCGCTGCGCAGCACAGAGGCCTCTTCATCAATCAGGTCCGGCTGCGGGCTCCAGAGGACGGGAATGCCCCGGGCGTAGACAAATTCCGTGCCCGCCACGGCCATGCCCTGGTCGATCAGTTTACGCGGCCGCAGTTCGTCCGCCGCCAGCAGGACATCAAACGGTGCCGCATTGGCGATCTGGCTGTACAGGGCTCCGGTGGCGCCGGGGCTGACCACCAGCCGATTGCCCGACGCCGGCTCATAGACCGCCGCCAGGGCCTCCAGGGTCGCCGTGAAATTCGCTGCAACCGCCACACGAATATCAACACCCGCCTGCACCGGCCGCGCCAGCGCCACAAGGCAAGCCAGCAGTACCAGGAAATCGCGCATGCTGTGTGTCATGTCATCTCTCATCACATGAGGATACGTGTTGCGGCGGTTTCTGGGAATGACGCCGGGGCAAACCGCTGTCGGAATGCTCGCCTTCGCGGGTGCTGGACGGAACTGCTCGTGCAGTGCATGATCTGGCCGTCAAATCCATAATAAACAGGAGCACGACCATGACAACCCTGCTGCAGCTGGTTCTCTACATGACGGTTCTCACCTTCGTCGCCATAATGCTGGGCGCCATCCTGCGCAATCGGGAGTGGACCGCCGAGGGGCTCAAGGCTGGGCTCAGTAACCGGGACCAGTTGCCCGAGCCGACGGCCCTTGGCGGGCGCGCCGAACGCGCGGCCGGGAACACCCGGGAAGGCTTTCTCCTCTTTGTGCCCCTCGCGCTGGTTGCCCATGTCAGCGGCCATGGTGCTGAAGCCCTGCTCGGGGCACAGGTGTTCTTCTGGGCGCGCGTCGCCTACCTGCCTGTCTATCTTGCCGGCATCACCTACGTGCGCAGTGCCATCTGGGGTGTTGGCGTGGCCGGGCTCGCCATGATGCTGGTCGCTATGCTTTAACCGGTTTGCGGCGTCGTGCACGAGCCGGTCGATTGTTTGCGGGCTCGGCGGCAGTGACCCGCTGCAGGGCACACAGCACCTCCGCATGGCACATGAGTCGCTCGACATAGCCCGGGGACACTGCCTGAGCATGTGTTAGCGCACGAATCACCAGGGTCTCCGGGTTCAGCGGACCCGGCGCCTCGGGCAGTGCGGCGCGAAAGCCCGTCAGCAGCTGGTCAACCACCTGCCCCGCCTGTGCTTCACGGTAGCGACGGGCCGCTAACAGACCACCTGCGCCGTGCGCCTCGGTTGCCGGATCATCGGCGCTACCCAGTGCCGAGAACTCCTGCGCCCGCAGCCTCGCCTCCAGCGCCCGACGCGGAGACGGCGGCGACAGGGCCTGTAGGCCACGCTGCAGGAGTGCTGGCAGCTCCCGTAAGGCCTTTCTGCCAGGGCGCTCCGTAGACGTACCCCCCCCCTCGCAGCGGGGCGATTGACTGCTCACTGACTCTGTTCCCCGCGCGGTGTGCGCGGCACCGGTGCGATCTCCACGCGCCGGTTACGCGCGCGGTTATCGGCACTGGTGTTGGGCGCAATCGGCTGCTGCTCGGCGAAGGCCGAAGCAAAGACCAGTTCCCGGGACAAACCCGCCTCCACCAGCGCCCGGGTCACCGTCAGCGCACGCTGGGCCGACAGCTCCCAGTTGTCCGCGAACACCTGGTTGTCTGCGTGAACGGGCAGGTCATCCGTAAAACCGCTGACCATCAGCAGGTGGTCGCTCTGGCTCAGGTAGCGGGCCAGCGGTGCGGCCAGGCTGGCAATCAGCGCCTCCCCTTCAGCCTGCAGCGCAGCAGAATTGAGCTCAAACAGCAGCTGGCCGCTGATGCCAATACGGCCATCCTGCAAAGTAATACGATTGCTGGTCAGGGGGTCAGACAAGGCCTGCTCCAGTTCCATGCGTCGCTGCTGTTCAGCCTCGCGCAGCGCGACTTCATCCTCCAGCGATCGCGATAACTCTACCTGCAAGCCCAGAGTCCACACCAGCAGCAACACGAAAATGCCCACCAGCGCCGCCATGAGGTCTCCAAACACGGCCCACACCGGCGTGTCCTGTGCCACCTCGTCATAGTCGTACTCAGCCATGGACAGACCCTGCGAACCTACACACTGCGACTGATCTCCCGTAACTGGTCGAGCAGCTTCTGCTGGGCCAGCGCGCTGTGATCAATCACCTCTCTCGCCTGCGCAACATAGTAGGCGAGCTGCTCGTCGCTGCGACCGGCCGCTTCTTCCATGCCCTGGGCTGTGTGCTGCAGGGTATCGGCGAGACGCTGCGCCACGCTATCAAACTGCGCCACCGCGCTCCCCAGGGCCTCACCCAGCGCCACCAACTCCTGCGCAGCACTGCCAAACTGGCCAGTCACCTCGGCGAGCCTGCCGGTCTGCGCTTCCACCGTGGAGACAAACCCGGCACCGGTGGATGCCAGGGCGGCGCGGGTGTGCTCAGAGAAGGCTTCCAGCGTGCTGCGGTATTGGGCGGCGTCCTCTGCCAGTGCGCTAGCCGCCGTGTGCAATTCCGCAACCAGCCCCCGCTGCGCGTCGAGCAGCGCCTGATCGCGTTGCAGGGCGGCACCGGACTCCTCCCGAACACTGGCGACGGCGCGGTCCAGGCCCGCCATGCTCGAGGCAATCAGCGGTTGCAGGGTATCCACCGTGAGTTGCGCATTTGCCGCCAGAGCCCGGGTAAGGGCGTCCTCCACGGTTGTCGCCTGTGTCTCGATGCGTGCCAGCAGCTGTTCGTCGAAGCGCCTGCGTTCAGCCAACCACTCCTGCTGCAGGCGCTGCCGATGATCAGTCAACTGCTCTCCCAGTTGCTGCAGCAAGGTCGCGGCGCTGGTGGACTGTGCCTCAAGGAGGATGCGGGAGTCCGTCACGGTGGCCTGTAGCGCCTCGCGCAGGCTGTCCTGCGCGGTCACTGCCGAGGCCTGGGCGCTGACCAGCGACCGGGTAGACGCCACAGTCTGGGCGACCTGCTCGCGCACTGCCTGCAGCGCATTCAGCTGGTCTGCGACGGCGCCTCGCAGCGCCGACTGCGTTGCATCGGTCTGCGCCGCCATCGCCTGCAGGGCTTCCCGCAGCAGCGGCGCCATGCTCTCTCCCGCCTGCCGCCCGCTGTCGGCAAAACTCTCGCGCAGCGACTGGCCAACATGCGCCAGCAGGCCGCTATGCAATTCAAGCAACTGATGTTGCAGCCCCTGCTGACCCTCGAGCATACGGGAATGCAGGCTGTCGGTTGCGGTATCGACACGCGTCACCAGTGCTTCCACCTGCGCCGCCAGTGCGGGCAACTGAGCGGTTTGCGCTCGAGCCTCCTGCAACATCTGCTCGTTATGGTGGCGCGGACCGCGACCGGGGAACAGTTGGACACCGCGCACATCCAGGTCACGGGCCACCGCCAGCCGCTGGCGTCTCGCCATGGTGGAGAGCAGGCCCAGCACGGCAGAGGCCGCCACGCCCCCAACCGAGGTTCCGAAGGCCATGCTCAGGCCCTTGATCGGCGCGGTGAGGCCGGCGCGAATGGCCGCAAGCTCGGTGCTGCCCTCCAGCGCGCTCACTGCTCCCTGCAAGGCGATCATCATACCGATGAAAGTCCCCAGCAATCCGAGCATCACCAGTAATCCGCTGAGGTATGGCGTCAGCAACGGCCCCGGCAGCGCGGCCGGCTCACCCTGGATACGCCTCGCCACCGGGCTGCGCAGCGTCGTTGGCAGCTGCGCCAGCCAGTGTTCGAACTCGGACGGCTCAGGCTGCGCGGGCTGCAGGGCCTGCTGTAGCCGCCCGGTGTCACGCTGGAAACCCCAGAGTTCCAGCGCACCCACAGCATAGGCCGCCGCGATGACCAAGGTGACCAGTAGCGCCAGACTGCTGCTTGCGGCAAATCCCAGCGCGAGCCAGGCAATCAACCCCGCTCCAAGCAAAAAAATAGAAGCTGCGAAAAACCGCATGATCAATCCCTATCCCCATACGCCAAACAGGCCTCTACCAGCCCCAGAACCGGTTGCAGACGCTGCTCCAATTCAGCCAACAGCAATTCCTTGAGTTCGCTCACCCGTTGTTCACTTGCCGCGGTGTCTGTTGTGTCCGCCGCCAGTGTCTCCCACCGGGGCACCAGCAGGCCCGGGAGGCCGACCAGTGCCGCCTCCCCTGCCCGCAGTACCTGCTGCTCGAGCGCCTCGTCCAGTGCGGCGAGCGCAGCCAACGCCGGCGCCCGCTGCTGCAGGTGCGTGCGCAAGTCTCGACGCAGCGCAGCAATACGCAGCTCCATTTCCCGCTGCCACGCGGCGTGAAACCTGCGCAGCCGCTCGGCAGCGTCTGGTCCGTCGAGGACACTGGGTGCATCAAGCCTCGGCAGGGGTATCCGCACGCCCTCGGCGGCGGCAAAACTGCCCGCGATATCCCGCAATAGCGCCCTGTGAACCGTCAGCAAGGCCTCCTCGCAGTTTTCACAGCCCTCCGCCGCCTCACTGTGTGCGTGCGTGCTGGGAGCGACCGCGGCCAGCACCTCGGCCAGTTTACTCGCACTGTGCAGGTCCAACGGCTGTCCCAGCCAGGCCAGCAGTTCCCCACGAGGTACCGTCGCGTCCGCAGCCACGACAGCAGACAGGGCTCGCTGCAAACGTGAACTGATCGGCGGACGGTCGGAGCGGATGCTTGAGGCGTGGGACATGGGTAACGGAGCTGCAAAGGGCGTGCATTCTAGCGAAGATCAACGCTGGCGTCCCCCCCGCGTTGCGGGTGGCAGCCTGCACGATGCAGGCTATGATGATGCGCTGATAAAGGAGGCAAGTGATGAGCCCTGTAGAGTATCCCGATATGCGTGGCAAAGTCGCACTGGTAACCGGGGCAGCCTCCGGCATTGGCGAAGCCTGCGCCCGGCAGTTGGCAGCCCAGGGCTGTCATCTGATCCTGCTGGACCGGGACGAGCAGCGGCTGCGCGTCCTGAGCGAGGCCCTGGAATGCGTGGGCCACACGGGGAGCGTGGTCGATGAGGCCGCCGTCATGGCAGCGGTCGAGCTCTGCGAATCCCGTTACGGCCGGCTGGATTACGCCGTGAACAGCGCCGGGATCGCCGGGCAGCCCGCTGCGATCCCGGACACCTCGCTCGATGCCTGGCGGGAGGTGATCGACATCAACCTCACCGGAGTGTTCCTGTGCCTGAAACACCAGCTGCGGGCGATGCGTGCCGTCGGCGCCGGTGCCATCGTGAACATCGCCTCAGGCGCCGGCTTGATCGCCACACCGCAGCTGTCGCCCTACTGCGCCAGCAAACACGGTGTGCTCGGGCTGACACGCACCGCCGCCATGGAATCGGCCACGGCAGGTGTGCGGGTCAATGCGGTGTTACCGGGCTCGACGCAAACGCCCATGCTGGAAGCATCACTGCAACAGGGCCCGGAGTTGAAAAACATGATTCTCGCCAGCATACCCTGCGGCCGCATGGGCACAGCCGATGAAATTGCCGCAGCCGCTGTGTGGCTCTGCAGCGCACAGGCAAGCTATGTCAACGGTCATTCCATGGTCGTGGACGGCGGCACCCTGTGCCGGTAGGTTGCTGAAGATGCCTCTGCAGCCACCCCGTGATACACAACCCTGTGCCCGGGTGCCGGACTATACAAGGTCCTGGGTTTATTCACTCTACTTCGACATGAAAATACGCGGGAGCGCGGTCACGAGTCAGCTTGATCTGACCAAAGTAGGAGCGTGATTCACCCGCGTTCAGCTCAGGGTTCTCCGCTTCCAGGGACGTATCGTCTTGAGCAAGCTTCGCCATTCCAACCTGGACGCCCAGGGCGTCGAACAGGATTATGGTGACATCAGGGGTAACGCTTCGTTGACGATCGTTCTGTAGCACGGCGAGGTACCCAAAACGTTTTTTCTGCTCCGTGCCTGTCCGTGTGAAGCTAATACTCTTCAGGTAGCGCTCCCCGATGGGAACGATCGCGTCGAAGGACAGGGGATTGAGATCCGGAATCCGATTCTGCACCAGACGCGCATTCGCTTCCCGCAGTTGCGCTACCTGCTGTTCCAGAGCCGTGACCGTGTTGCGCAGGTTGCCAGCACTTGCGTCTTCTCCCCGCATGGCAACCTCGCGGCCAAGCAGCAACTCGTTCGTCGAATAGAGCTTGTAGGCAGTCACCATCCAGCCGATGCCGGTCACTACCAACAGTGCCCCAAGCACGATGGAGACAAGCATGTACTTGACCGCTTTTCGATAATTGCGGCTGTATCGTCGAGGTACGCGATTTTCCACCAAGAGTTCCCGGTTCAGTTGAAGCCGTTTTTTTTCGGAGGTCTGATTGGCGCCTCCACACCGGCGTCGCCCGGACATGGTACCAGACCTCGCTGACTATTCCTCTGGATGTCGTCTGGAAAAATGCCCTTTGCCGAACGGATCACGCTCAACTGCCAGCCCGCGATGTCAGTGCCACGGTTCTGGACCGCCAGCGGCCTGCCCCTCCGCTGCCCGCTCACCCGCCCGGGGCCAGCGTGCCATCCACCAGTTCAGCGATCACAAACGTAGCCCCACTCACGCCAGTCACGTAAAGATCGCAATCCCCCCAGGATGCGGGAACGATCCACCCCTGACCCACCGTGTAAGACAGCCGCTTGACGCCTCTTTCGCAGTACAGCAAGACGTCGTCTATCTGCCCAGAGACATCACGTAACTCGATCTCGCGCCTCAGCAGCCGTGTCGTCCATGTTGACCGGTCTCCGCCGTAAATCGGCGTGAGCAATTTCCCCCGGATCCAGAACTCCTGGTTTTCAACCCGGGCGATGACCCTTTCACTGTGTGCGCGCATCTGTGCTGCGAGATCAGTTCCGGGCGCCATTTGCTCCAGCCATTGCGCGGACAGGGAGGCATGGCCGAGCATCATCGTCGCCATTTCGTATTGATAAACCAGCACCAGAAAAGGCACGAAATACTCGGCCTCCTCAAGGAGCGACTTGTCCCCTTCCTCTGCGTAGAAATCCAGCACGCGGGTGGCATGCAGGTACTCACGATCCTTGTCGCCCGTCAGGCCGTAATACATGACATACAACGACTGCCGGTAGAGTTCCTCGTACAGACTCAGGCCGGTCTTTGCTGAGAGTTCTTCAAGCTGTAGCCAGGCTGCGTCCAGCTCGCCATCCTGCAGCGCGGACTGGATTCTACGATAGTTCCGCATGAAGGGTCTTCTGGCGGCGCCAGGTTTTCCCTCCAGCATGAAAACGGCACGCCCTACAAGACTCTGCTCAGTCACCGCGACGCCATTGTACCTCGCAGGTTCATACACACTTGATTCGATGCTCTCGCGGAGCGCCTCGTTCAATGAAGTGAGGCCGTTGGATTCCAGAATCGAGAAATCATGCGCACGCCCGTCGGTGCCGATGTTAAAGGTGTAGTAGGCCCATCCATCGTTGTCGTGTACCCGAGCAATGTTTGGATACTCGATGGCATCACGTGTAACGAGTTTGGCGAATACATAGTCGTCAGCCGCGAAGGCTGTGTGCAACGGCAAAAAGGCGATGAGTCCCCGAAGGACACAAGCATGGATTCTTCGCATCAAACACCCGGTCATTCTTATACTGAGAATACGATCACGTGGCGCAGGTCACCGTACGAAGGCGCTGCGAACGGGTTGGAGCATAAGAAAAACACCCTGCGGTGTCTACTGGGCTGTGCGGGGATACGATGCGGAGAAATGGCGGTGAGGGAGGACACTCCTCGGCTTTATCCATTGAGGCTGTCTACCCCTCATGCATAGCGCCATAGCAAAAAAATACAGCTGTTTTCATGATGCTCTGTTGCACCCAGCCCTCGTAATCAATGATCACTTCCAGTGTTTATTGTTGGTAATAATGCGTGGGCCCACTGATGCCAAGGCAAGCCAGGCGATTAAGCGACCGGCAGATTACTGCGTTAAAGAAGAGAGCAACGTTGTCGATTACTGACAGCGACTTCCCCAGTCGACATGAACGTCCGGCCTCATCGCTATAAAGTGGTCACGCTCACTACAGGGAAAAATAGTGTTCTTCAAACTCAGCCGTTCTAATCCAGCCATTTCTAGCAGAGGCCAAAGTTCAAGAAACCTATTACTGTCTAGCTGGAGGCTCGAAACATCATGCAGTTGAGCCAGCGGGATCAAATCGATGATTCTGTTGGTATTGAGAGAAAGCGTGGACAAACTCGTTAACGCAGAAAGTTCAGAGATATCTTCAATGCGGTTGTCGTTCAGGGAAAGCGTGTGCAGCTTGGATAACATTCCAAGATTGTGGACAGTAGTCAGTACATTCTCATCTATCACCAACACTTCCAGATTAGTAGCATCGTTTAGGGAGCTGATATCGGAGATTCTATTGTCGGTCAATTTCAATTCCTGGAGCTTTGGGAGAGCGGCAAGGGGACTAACATCAGTGATCATCTGATGCTCCAGTTGAACATGAGAGAGGTTCTCCAACTCAGCCAGAGGGCTGATGTCAAAAATTTTCCCTTGGGGTTCGAAATCCAGTTCCTGCCAGACCAAGGTCAGCACCTCGAGACTGGCGACTGCCGACAGTGGGCTGATATCGTCGATGTATGAATCGTGTATTCTCAGCAACCGCAGTTCTTGTAGACTGGAAATGGGCTGAAGGCCTGCCTTAACTGAATCTCCTGCCAGATAAAGCTCCCTGAGTCTGTTCAGATTGGCAATCTCACCAATGTCTGAAAGTCGCGTACAGCCGGTTAGATTTAAAATGCGTAATTTCGTGAGGTCTGCCAAATGGGGCAACTCTTTGAGGGTCTCGTTACCCCAAAAAGATAGCGCTTCGAGATTGATCAAATTACTGACCACAGCGTAATCCTCGGTCGCGAAACAACCCTCCAGATGCAGCAGCTTCAAGTTAGTCAGGTCAGCCAGAATACTCAAGTCAGCTACGCCGGCGTAAGCGGCGCAGCCAACGCCACTGCCATCGCTGAAACCTCGTAAAACAAGTTCATCCAAATCCAGCAGGCTTGCCAAAGGGGAGATGTCAACGGCTCTAAAACCGCGTAGTGTTAAGGATGCTCTGAACAACCCATGACTTCAGTCGTACAAAGCTC
>TARA_R100000687_G_scaffold58796_5_pt1 | contig 78390 bp, 75 predicted proteins | sample TARA_R100000687 | Tara Oceans TARA_R100000687 (sample SAMEA2622685) | marine metagenome | biome: marine biome (ENVO:00000447); feature: mesopelagic zone (ENVO:00000213); material: "saline water (ENVO:00002010), including plankton (ENVO:xxxxxxxx)" | depth 600 m
TCGCCGATTAGGGTGGGTATCCCACCTCGATAATTGCGCTATGGTTCTACCAGTAATATCTTCAAGTTTTACTGATTCCTGTAAACGTAAAGGCATCTTTGATACTGCCTGCGCGCGGCTTTGCTCCCTTAACTGAGCATAAGTACTATCGGCTAACTGGTGGCTTGGCTGCTTCATATTGCATCCTTGTAATTTAAAGTTAAAAAATAGTAACTTTTAAGGGGCCGCCGAGCAAGTAGAAACTTAAGCACAATGGTTAGCAAATAATAGCTAATCATCATACAGATATGTGTACACATGAATAAAAAAAGCCTGAGTGAGCGCGATATATGCGCCAAGTTTATTAGCCCGGCACTTGTAAATGCGGGACGGGACATGCGTAAACAAGTCCGTGGAGAGGTCGGTTTTACGGATGCACGTATTTATGTCAAAGGCAATCTAACCACCCTTGGTAAATGTAAGCGCGCTGACTATCTTCTTTGTTACAAACCTAATATCCCAGTAGCAATTATCGAAGCAAAGTTTAATCACCCTTCTGTAATAGCGGTATTCAGTTGCTGCTTTTCAGGCAGTAAAAATTTCACTGGCAATGCTAGCAACTTCCGAAACATGAACTATATTCAGAACGAAGCAAGGTGGTACCTGAAATAGGTATATGTGCTTTAGCTAAAGTCTGTGCTGCTTAAAGTAAAAATGTTTAATCTTCTTTGGAGTATTCATTTTGGAAAAGCTGGAAGAATATTTGAACAACATAATCTATAGGCAAGAACAACTGGCCAAAACCATGTTGATTTTAGTTGTTTCAATGGTTGTTGTAGCAGCTTTATTTCTAGTAATTATTTTAACTAGTTACGATGATCATAGTTTTGTTGGTTCGCTTGCAGTCTCCATTTCTGGTTTCATTGTTTCAGTGTTATTGGTCGGAGTTTTTGTAATTATTCGCATTCATTCCTGTATGAATGGTTGTGATTTAATAAAGGTAAGACTGTCGCAAGGGGGACTTATAGCCGCAGAGAAGGCTTTAAGTAGCACGTGTTGTATCAAAGATTTTCCTATTGAAAAAATTAAAACGTTAATACCATCTGGAAAATGATTATGGATAAAGAAACGCTCGCGAATGAATTAAATAGGGTCCAGGAACGTGATAAAAGACACCTTAAAATATTAATAGTTGGCTTGTCACTTCTAACTATTTTTGGGTTTTTTACCGTAGCGTTGCTGATGGATTCTCTGAAAAGTAGATATGAAGCTAAGTTTGAGGATTTTGAGATAAAAACAGAAAATATAACAAGCAATATGTATACGCAACTCGATGTACAGAAGAAAGCGTTTAATGAAATGATTGAGTTGAGAGATGAGATCTTAGATAAATTAAATATGGATGTGAGAACTGTAAGTCAAATGAGCAAAGAGGAAATTGATGAGCTTTGGCTAACAGCATATGTGAAGAGCACTAACAATCGTAAAGATATTATCGAGATGACTGACCAGGTTGCAGATATGTCTAGTACTATTAAAGAGTTAAAAATATCCTTAGCACATTTTGAGCAAACCATGGAAAGAGTTAGTGCGCTAGAGATAGACGCAGAGAACGGTGAAAAAGATCTAAATGGAATTGAAGGAAAATTACAGCAATTGATAGATCGAATTACAGCGTTTGAAAATAAAATAGAGCAAAATCTAGTCGTACAAAAAGCTGAATAACAGAGTGGGTTTTGGCTGCCGTTACAAACTTTGTTTTGACGTTCGACCCGTTACAGCATCAAACAAGCCTTTCAATTCAGACATAGAAACTCCTCTGCTGAACCACACCAATCTAGCGCTGAATGATGACAAACGTAATACGCCTGTTATTTAAGAGACGTTTTCAGGATTAAAAGTAACATTTAGCTGCAAGCATGCAGGCGGGTCGCATTGCTGTCATCTACACTAAGATTTTTAATGTACTACCAGTGGGGATATTTATGGCAAATGAAGGCTATCACGAACCTATAGCAGAACTTAGTGCCGAAACGCGCGACATGCACCGGGCTATCACTTCATTAATGGAAGAGCTGGAAGCGGTTGATTGGTATAACCAGCGGGTTGACGCCTGTAAGGATGAAAATCTGAAAAAGATTCTTATTCATAACCGGGATGAGGAGAAAGAGCACGCCGCCATGGTGCTGGAATGGATTAGGCGAAAAGATCCGCACTTTGACAAACAATTAAAAGACTATTTATTTACCGATAAACCTATCGCGCACAAATAATCCTTGCTCAGCCCTCTTCCGCTTATCCGGGGACGGCTGGTAAACTAGCGAAACTGCCAAAAACCGCCATCCGGTGGTTTTTCACCTTTTGCTTTTCGGAGTGTGCATGCGTAATGTCGTTGCGTGGTTGCTTGCTGCGTGGTTGCCTGCTGTTTCTGCCCAGGCTGCTGTTGTGTTCAGTGATGGCTTTGAAACCAGTGATGGTGAACAGTGGCGCCAGTTAGGTGATTGCCGGGCCTTGCTTGGGGTGCCGCGTTCTGGCGAGATGTCTTTGCGGTGCAAGCCTGGCAACAGTGTAATGTTCAGCAAAGAGGCGATTGGCGAGATGGGCGTGCTGGAGCTATGGCTGCGGCCTGAAACTGCTACAACCTCGTATCGTATTCATGTAATGGTATCCGATTTGCCCTCAGTGAATGCGCTGTGGCAGCCAATTGCCCTGATAGAACATTTGGGAGGGGATGTCAGTTTTAAAGCACATCGGGTATCGATAGATGAGCCTGCCAAACGCTACCTGCGACTTGATATCGAAGTGCTCAGCGGTACCTTGGATCTTGACGATGTGATGGTAGAGCGCATTTTGCTGGCTACGGCGTTACAGAAAAATGAACAGCGCATTGTCAGTGGGATCCTGGACAAATTACGCCAAGATCAAAATATTGCAGTGCAGGCGGAGTCATTCCGCACTCTGGGCGTAAACTATGCTGCTCAGCTGGATTTGCAACGACAATACCTGGAATATGCCAATGCGTTACATTCCGGTATTGCCCTGGCATTGGCGGGCTCTGAGCGCAACCGAATGTCTAACCCGATGGCTTATGCCAGCTTTCGTAGTATTGTCACCGATGCCAGACGTGTTTCAACGCCATTGCAACAAGCACGGCTGAATTCGATGCTAAAGCCCTTTGGTGACCTGGTTACGGCCAGTTTAAATGTGGTTAGTGCCGGTGCTTACTCTGCCTTTGCCGAGCCGTTTAAGTCGTTTCTTGCCTCGAGTTTTGATAAAAGTAACTACAATGACGCCGGTTTAAGCCGGGCCGATCGAAAATTCGCTGAACACAATGGCCTGAAAATTTATCAGGATGCTGAGCGTTTTTTAGCCGAGCTGGAAAAAGAACTGACCCAGGTAGCGGCTTTAGATAATGAACTGATTAATATTCAGAAGAGTGTTGATAATTTTCGCCGTGAGCTGGATAAACAGCTACGAGCGACGTTGCAACACGCCAGTATGGCTCGTTCGCAGGAAACCGTAAGCCGGGCCTTGAGCAAGGACGAGATGGCCCGCAAAAAGCTGATGGACGACGTGGCTGGTAATATTACCCTAACAGCCAATAGTTACCTGAACGAAGGCAATAATACCGAGCTTATTCGTTATATTCTGAAAACATCAGAACAACTGGAACAAACTCAAAGTTATAAAGATCAGTTTAATCAAATCACCTCAGCGGTGCTGACCTACTATGATCGCTTTGAGCGTTCAGTGAATCCCAGTCAGAACCCGTTCTCCGATCCTGCTGATAAACACATCTGGGAAAATCACGCCCTGAAGGCCCGGGGTTATTTGCAGCAGTCAAAAGAGTCATTTAACCGGGCCTATTTGTAAGATTGTAAGCACCAGGCGTGCGGGGTACAAATGCGTGTTAATGACGAGACAGCTACTCCGGTATAAATGTGACAATAAAGTACTGACAAAACCAATTTTATTTCACAATTCAGCTTAAGCTCAGTTTGGGCGACCTAAGCTTAGCCTGTATTCGCGGTTTTAGAGGGATACCTTTATCAGGTATTGACTATCAGCTATTGGCTGGCCGCTATTTTTTTGCTGCTATTTATTGACAGTGCAGGAGTTTGCTATGAGTGTTTCTAAACAAAGTGATGTACCGCAACACCCGTTTTTTTATCCGCAGAATAATACGGTTGACTTAACCCGGCAAGAGCGCACCGCATTAAGCCTGGTATGGAACGATAATAAGACTGATACCATAAGGTCTGCTCAGGACGAATCCGGCACGGCGCATTGTGCGGTGTTGGGCTATAACTGATGTGTCGTTAAGCTGTACTTGCCTGAAGCTGAGGCTGTGTTTAAAATCGGCGTTTTACGGTTTATCCGGCGGCGCTGATCTGGCCAGCCCCGGTTGTATGAGAGCAGGCATGAATAAAAATTATATTACCAATGGTATCGCGGCGCTAATTGTAGCTGCTGGCTGGTTTTGGCAGCAACCACTGCTGCTGAGTGTGGGCTTGTTTGCCTTATCTGGCGCGCTTACTAACTGGCTTGCCGTGCATATGTTGTTTGAAAAAATACCCCTGTTATACGGCTCCGGGGTAATTCCGGCCCGCTTTGCTGAGTTTAAAGCCGGTATTTATCAGCTGGTGATGACCCAGTTTTTCAGTAGCGATAATATTGAACGTTTTATCAGCGACAGACAACAGACCGCCAGTCCGTCATTTGATTTTCAACCTGTTATAGAAAATACCGACTTATCTCCTGCCTTCGATTCCCTGCTAAACGTGGTTGAGCAATCGTCGTTTGGTAACATGCTGAATATGTTTGGCGGCAGTGCGGCGCTATTGCCGCTAAAAGAGCCGTTTATTGCCAGGTTAAAAGATGCTCTGACCGACATATCCCGCAGTGATGAGTTTGAGCAGCTCGTTCTGGCGCAGCTTGATCAACCTGAGCAGCTACAGAATATCCGGGGGCAGGTAGACACCATTGTCCAACAACGGCTGCAGGAGCTCACGCCTGAGCTGGTAAAAGAGATTATTCAGCAGATGATCCGCCAGCACCTGGGCTGGTTAGTGGTATGGGGTGGGGTATTCGGAGGTGTAATTGGCTTACTGGTGGCTTTTATCCCGTGAGCAGTAAGCTGCCAGTGCCTGTTGTGGCACTGGCTGACGCTTTATTTATTGTGCTGCGGTGTTAGTGTTTACTTTTTGGGTAGCGGCATAAGCTTCTACTTCGCGCCATACCCGCAATAGGTTGCCAGATAAAATCTTATCAATATCGTTTTCACTGTAACCGCGCTCAAGTAAACCTTGGATCAGGTTAGGATAACTGGCCACATCTTTTAAGCCAACAGGCAGAGAATCTCCGACGCCATCATAGTCTGAACCGATCCCAACATAATCAATACCTATCAGTTTTACCACATGGTCAATATGGTCCAGTACGGTATCTAAGGTTGCAAACGGATAGGGGTTTTTCTTGCGAAACGCTATTTCGAATGCATCATCATCCGCCACGTTGGCCCGCTTGGCTGCCGCTTTACGTAGGGCACCATACTGATTCGCCATGGCGGTAACAAAAGAAGAACCAAAGTTGATCTGGACGACACCGCCATTTTTCGCTAATGCTCTGAGCATATCGTCGTCCATATTGCGCTCAAAACCAGGGGTATAGCTTCGTAGCGAAGAGTGGGACGCAATCACCGGCACCTTGCTTAAGCTGACAACCTGATAAAACGCATCATCGCCACCACTAACTCTTTACCGAATGGGCTTAAGCCCTGCCAGCGGCGACGTAAATCGTAACTGGAATCAGAAATATGGTTGCTCTCAGAGTGTGCCAGGGTAATGTAGCGAATGCCGCGCTGATAAAAATGACGTAAATTGGCCAGATCTCCACCGATGGGCGTGCCGTTCTCCATGCCGAGCGCTAACGAAATTTTTTCAGAACCAAACTGCTGTAGCACGTCGTCAGTGTTATAAGCCATGGCGAACCTGGCAGGCGCCCGGCCAACTAAAGCTTCCATGCCGTCAATCAATTGGTTGGCCAGCTGATACCCCCCGCCCGTGCGCTCGTACGATGCCGGAATGTAAATGGACATAAAGGGCGCATTTAAGCCGCCTGCACGCGCACGCGGGTAATCAAACTCGCCGCGGTCGGTGGCCTGACTGACATCTTCCCAGTCTTTATGCAAGCGGTAAGGTACGTCGATATGGGTATCGACAATGATACGTTGCTGGGCTATCTGACGCGCCAGTTGCTCGGTAGTTAATGCAGAGCCAGCTGCCTGCGGAGTTGACGAGCCCTGGCTGCTGCAGGCGGTTAATCCAGTGCTAAGCAATGCGCTACACAGAATGGATAGCGGAAACGAAAGGCGGGTTTTCATTATTGGTTCCTTGTTAATAAAACGGCTGGCCATAATATGCTATGCTGCGCCTTGAAAATCCAGTCCGGAGTTGATGTTATGTTACGCCTGCTTGCCCTGTGTCTGTTTTTATTGTTGCCATTAGTTAGTGTGGCAGACAATAAGGTTAATTTAGAAACGACGATGAAAAACATGGGGTTGGCACTAAAACAGGCCAGAGAAGCGGACAGCCCGCAAGCGGCACAGCATTATATCAGTGAACTTGAGACGCTGACTGAGCAGGCAACAAGGGCGCAGTTTCCTGAGGATAAAGCACAACTCTACCTTGAGGGCCTGCGAAAAGTGCAATTAACTTTACAAAGTGCTCAACTTGCCGCCGCTGCCGGTGACAACGCTAAGCTGCAGCAGACGCTGGCCGAAGTAGAGCAGCTGCGTAAACATTATCATAAGCAACGTAAAGTGAGTTTCTGGCAATTATTATTTGGTTAGTGGCTGCCATAAAAAAACCATCCGGCGGATGGTTTTTTTGACTGTGGGCATTAACTTAGCCGGCCAGACCAACGTAGACGTTCTGCACATCATCATCCGCATCAATGGCATCAAGAAAGGCTTCTACTTCAGCACGTTGCTCATCGTTTAAACTTACCGGGTTGTTGGCACGGTATACCAGTTTGGCGGTTAGCACGTTATAGCCAAACTCCGGCAGGGCCTTGGCCACCATGTCTAAGTCGGTTGCTTCGGTTAAAAACACCACTTCATTTTCGTCGGCGTCATCATTCGTTTCGAAATCCTGAGCTCCGGCTTCGATTGCCGCCAGTTCGATATCGGCATCAGCGCTGCTGGCTTCTGCTTCAATCTGCCCCAGATGTTTAAAATCCCATGATACCGCACCTGACGTGGCGAGCTGACCTTTGCGGAATAATTGGCGAATACTTTGCGCACTGCGGTTTTTATTGTCCGTTAAACACTCAACAATAACGGGTACCTGATGGGGGGCAAAACCTTCATAGACCACTGTTTCATAGTTGGCCGGGCCATCCAGTAAACCGGCGCCCTTTTTGATGGCCCGCTCCAGGGTATCTTTAGGCATCGAGGCTTTTTTCGCGGTTTCAATGGCAGAGCGTAATTTGGAGTTCATATCCGGATCGGCGCCATTACGCGCGGCAACCGCAATTTCTTTTGCCAGCTTGGTAAAAATACGGCCTTTGGCGTTCGCCGCGTCTTGTTTATGTTTGGCTTTCCATTGTGCGCCCATCGTCGCGCTCCTGTAATCTAAGTAGTAAATCGAACAGGGCGCTAGTCTAGCCAATTGCAGGCTTTTATAGCAAGCTTAAGCAGGCTAATCCGCGATTCAATTTTTACGCGGTTTAAATATACGCCTGAGTACCAAACTAAATGGCCAACATTTACGTTTAACATCGGGCAACTCGCGACGGCAATGATTACGACAATTATTAGACAGCAGGCAGAGAAATATGGCAGTAACTCCAATTAAAGCAGTGGTGTTTGATCTGGACGGCACCCTGGTTGATTCCCGGCTCGATTTTGCTGCTATATGCAACGATATCGGCTGGCCTGCCGGTACGCCGCTGTTAGAGCAACTGGCAACCGTCAGTTGCCTGACAGAAAAATCACGGGTCGAGCAGATTATTCATCAACATGAACTGGCAGGAGCAGACGCAGCCAGCTGGATCCCGGGCGCACTGGAGAGTCTGCAGCAATTAACCGAACAGGGCTGGCCGCTGGCTATTTTAACCCGCAATATGCGCGCTGCTACCCAGCGGGTTATCGAACGCTTGCAGATCCCAATCAGTCTGGTATTAACCCGGGAGGATTGCGCAGCCAAGCCTGATCCTGCCGGCTTGCAGTTAATTGCCAAGCAATTGCAATTAAGCTGTGCCGAAATATTATACGTTGGTGACTATTTATTCGATTTACAAGTCGCTGCCAATGCCGGTAGCCTCTCGTGTCTTTATCTTAATGGGGCTAATCAGCAGTTTGTCAGCCAGGCCGACTTTCATATCAGCCACTTTAATCAGTTACCTGCGCTGGTCAGCAAGTTAAGCGGGCATTCGTAATATATTGTACCGTTCTGGTACTGTGGTGCCTGGGGCGGGTACTGCGCGCCCAACGCTGCTTTATCGCGCTATTTAGTTGCATTTTGGCCCCCATAGACCCTATATTAGCGCCATAATTATAAAATAATCAGGGTAGATACGTTTGCAGGCACGGTTGAAAAGCAATTTTTATCTGGCAATGATAAGCCTGGTTGGGCTGATAATTATAGTATTTCTGACGCCGTATGGAATTTACCGGTTGCTAAGTGGCAATATTGTCGTCGGTATTGCGGATCTTGTTATGGTGCTGGTTAGTATTTGCAGTGTCATTTATGCCTGGCGAACAGACAATACCAAGGGCCCTGGTTTTTTTATGGCGGTGGTATTTTGTATTGGCGTGACGGTGGTATGCATTAAGCTGGGGAGTGATGGTTTATTCTGGCTGTATCCTTTTATTGTGTTTATTTTTTTTCTGGTGTCACCTATCAAAGCGTTAGTACTGTTGTTGCTGTCGTTATCTGTGCTGGTCGGTTTCGCATTATTTAATCCGGGGCAGATTTTTGCCAGTAGCTTTCAGTTGATTTCATTTACCGTAACCTGTTTCATTACCAGTTTGTTTGCTTATCTTTTTGCTTACCGTACCCTGACCCAGCGCGAAGCGCTGCGAACGCTGGCTACAACTGATAGCCTGACCGGGGCCGCAAACCGCAGAACCTTAGATGAAGCGTTGATTGCTGCCATTAGTCAGTACAAAAGGAATGGTGCGCAATTTGGTTTAATGTTGCTTGATCTGGATTATTTTAAACACATTAACGATAACTTTGGGCACAAAACCGGTGACAACGTGTTGATGGAACTGGTACCGATCCTGAAAAATATGGTGCGACAGCACGATATCGTATTCCGGTTTGGTGGCGAAGAGTTTGTGGTGTTGGTGACGGATATTGGCTCAGCTGATTTGGATAAGTTGGCAGAAAAACTGCGCGCCGGGGTTGAACAAAAACTGGTATTACCCGGCGGACAACACGTTACTGTGTCAATAGGCGTGGCCATGTTACAAGCTGATGAAGACTGGGAAGCCTGGTTACACCGGGCAGATATGGCGTTATACCAGGCTAAAAATCTGGGGCGAAATAAGGTTATTACTGGCTAGTTACACCAGTTTTCGCTGGCCAGGTACGGCCGCAAAATAGGTGCCATACTGTTCATTACCTGTAATGGCAGGGCAGAAGTGAAGCTAAATTGTTCGCTGTCAGCATCCGGTACATATGCGGTTAGCACCCCAAAATGTTGATCTCCAAGATAAAAAACAAAGGTCGCTGTCCGGTTTAAGGCTTTGGAACTGATCTGCTGCCCTTTGGCATTGAGCTGTACCATGCGGTTATCCCCCGTACCGGTTTTACCGCCGATAACCACAGTGGCGCTGTCATAGCTATTGTTTAAACGTCGGCCGGTTCCATCACTTACCACCTGTTGCAAGGCCGCTTTTACGGCTGCTGCCACTTCAGGGGCTAACACCTGTTGTGCTTGCGACGGTTGGCGCCTGAATTCTGTGTGATATGGGGTATTCGTGGCAAAAGTCAGCTCATCAATACGGATTGTCGGCGCCCGTTTGCCGTTATTAATAACAATACCGAGTAACTCAGCCAGTGCCGTGGGTCTGTCCCCCGAACTGCCCAGCGCGGTGGCCAGGGAGGGGACTAAATAATCAAACGGATAACCCAAACGTTGCCAGCGCTGATGCAGATCCCAGAATGCTTCTATTTCCAGCATAGTGCGGATGCGATTATCCCGGGCGCTGCGAAAACGGGTTTTAAACAACCACTGATATACTTCCTGTCTTGTGTTGCTGCTAGCCGTAACGGCCATTTGTTGCGTTGCGTCCGGTGTACGGTTCAAGTAAGCCAGTAACCACAACTCCAGCGGGTGGCTGCGGGATAAATAGGCCCGGTCTGGCAAATTAAACGCCTTTGGCTGATATTTATCATACAGTTTCAGCCAGTCATTATCTGAGCCGGTGCTCCCAAACTGCTGCTGCATCAAGCTGATAAATTGTTCTGGCGTGGCGTCAGGCTGCATATATAAATAAGCCGCCCCCAGCCGTTCCGGGGTCTGCCGACTGCTGGCAATATACAGTTGCAACCGCTGCCCGGCGGTTTTATCACTGTACTTCTGCCAGAAGCGGCGAATAAAAGTGGTGCCTTCGCGGTCGGCAAAGCGGCGCAGATACTCATCACGGCGCGGATTATTATCGTCAGCCAGTAGCTGATAACTGCTGTTTTCGCCATGATAAATACTGTAATTGACGATATCCTGCAGCAAGCGGACGAACGGCAGATTGATCGATTGCTGCAGCGCCTGGGCGATGCTCGGATTTAACCCATTTTCTTCTTTACGGAAGTTATTAAACGTATGTAAACCACTGCCGGTATAAAAACTCTCTTTGGGATCCGCGCTATAGCGCCGCTCTATTGCCGCCTGCAGCATGGTATCAAGCCCGGCGGCGGGGTTATCGATCAGGTAAGATACGGCCCAGGCGGTCAGATTATCTTCAGGTGCAATCGGAATAAACTGCAGGGTATCAGTATGCTCCTCGCCATACAGGCGATGAAGCTCTGCAATAATCTCCAGATAACTAATCAGTACCCGCAGTTTCGCGGTAGAGCCTAACTCCAGTTTACTGGCATCATTCATGTCAAAGGGCTGGTTAGTTGTGTCTGTCTGGACCCGTACTTTATTGCCGTTATCGGTGGCCTGATACAGGGTAAAACTGTATTTAACTTTAGCTTGCTGTTCTGGTTGCAGTAAGCGCTCTGCAAACAGCCCGGCTTGTTCAGCAGCAGCAACGGTGTTGAGTTGGCGTAAATGACGACTGATATCACGCTGTAACTGATTATGTAGCGTGGTCTGGCTGCTTAAATCAAGCCGGTCCAGTTGATACAGGTTTTGCTCAAGCAGTTGACTAAGGCGGGAGCGCACCATGGTAACGGCTTTAAAATCTTCACCCTGCGATGCGGCCGCTGCCGGTTTTCCAGCAAAACGTAGTGGTTGACCGAGCGCTTTACTCGCCAGAGTGGCTGGCAGCACACCTTGCTGCTGCATCAGCCGCAGATGATTGTTTATCAGCTGTTCCAGATCCTGGCGGCCCTGCAGCAGATAATAGGATGGTCGGCGCTGGGCAATGATAAGTGCCATTATCTGCTTAAGTGCCAGCGCCTGCTCATCAGTGTATGGCGCTCCCTGTGTTAATAGCCGGTTGACCCGGATCGGATCTGCTCCAAACCAGGCATACAGGCCTTCGCCCATACCATTAACTTCACCATAAGCCGCTGTCGCCGCTAACGGCACAGTATTGATGTAGTCCAACACGATTTTTTGCCGGCTCTGGCGGGTATCAACGCTATGCTGATATACCCTGACGCTGGCGGATACCAGCTGACGGGCTTTGTCGGCAATACCTGAGGTAAACCCCTGGGGGCTGTGGCGGTATTTTTCCAGTTGGGTTGCCAGGGTGCTGCCGCCAGCAGCATTGGCCGGGATCCCGACTGCCCGCTGCAGCTGCGACCAGATTGCCATACCAAGCCGGGGCAAGTTTATTACCGGGTTTGCATGAAAATGATCCGGTGTCAGCAAGGTCCGGTCTTCAATGAATAACAGACTTTGCACCAGCAACGGCGCAATATTCTGGGCACTGTCAAACTGAAAAGCCGGTGCCTTGTGCTGGTATAGGGGTTCCAGCTGGCAACCCTGAATACGTAAACCAGCCTGGTTTTTTTCTGCATAAGGTGGTGAAAAACCATAGTCGGTATAGTGTCGCAGACTGTCGGAAAACTGGCTTTGTGCGGCAATAGCAAAGCCTGAGCGCTGTAGTTTATCGCTCCATTGCGGCAACTGAGTGTAACCAAAACGCTGATCGAATGGCCCGGCTGCCGGAAATACAATGTGTGACGCCGCGCCCGGCTGCACCTGGTACGTCAGCTTAGCCGCGTACCAGTGCCAGAATGTCGATTGGTAAAAATGGTTACGACTTTCCTGATATAATGCCAGGGCGATTAGCAGCACCAGCAGCACTAGTAGCCGGGGCCAATACCGCACGGGCGGACGCTGCGGCATAATGTGCGGCGCTTCGCGTACATTGTCGAACGTCATGTTGTTGAGTGGCGGCTCGGCATTAAGTGTCGGTTCAATTCTGGTAGATTGGCCCCGTGGTTTACTCATACTGGCAGGTTAGTCTCCGTATTTTTCTTGCTGCAGAGCGGCGGCACGATGTGCCCGCTCTGGATCGGCAGTTAACTGCCAACCCTGTAAATTCTGGTTAATTAACTGATAAAGTGCCGCTATATGTGTTGGCCGGTCGTTTAACGCGCTGATGTACTGGTATTGTTCGCCGCCTGCGTCCATAAAGTATTCGTGATTTTCTTCGCCAATTTCTTCAATGGTTTCCAGGCAATCTGCAGCAAAACCAGGGCAAAATATCTGCACCGATTTAACGCCTTGAGCGGGTAATGCTTTTAAGGTTTCATCGGTATAAGGTTTTAACCATTCTTCGCGGCCAAAACGCGACTGAAAGGTAGTCATATACTCTTCTTTAGCCAGCCCCAGCGCTTCTGCTATCAAGCGGGAGGTTTTATAACATTCACAGTGGTAGGGGTCGCCGTTTAATAAATAGCGTTTTGGAATGCCATGGTAAGAAAACATCAGTTTGTCGCTGCGGCCATGTTCTGCCCAATGATCTTTGATTCGCTCGGCACAAGCGGCAATAAAACCGGTATTATCATGATAGTGCGAGATAAAGCGCAAGTCCGGCAGCCAGCGGCGTCGGGTAAAATCGTTAGCGAGTTCATCAAAGGTCGACCCTGAGGTTGACGCTGAATATTGCGGGTATAATGGCAAAACCAGAATTTTACGTACGCCCTTTGCAAACATCTTGTCCAGCACTGAGCTGAATGAGGGGTTGCCATAGCGCATGGCGAAATCAACCACGACATCGTTTCTGCCATCTTTGGCAAACTCGTTGGCTATAGCGTCAGCCTGCGCTCTGGTATGAAACAGTAATGGCGAGCCTTGCTCGGTAAAAACGGTGGCATAGGCTTTAGCTGAGCGCCGGGGCCGGATCCGCAAAATAACGCCGTTTAAGATAAACCACCAGAGCAGGCGTGGTACTTCTACTACTCTGGGATCGGATAAAAACTGTTTTAAATACCGTCTTAATGCTTTTGGTGTCGGTGCATCTGGCGTACCCAGATTGGTGAGGAGCACCCCGATTTTATCCGGACTGCTGTGCTGGTAATTCGGGTTGTTAATAAAAGCCATAATGGTCACTTTCACATGCTGAAATAAAGAGTCTGGCGATACGCAACAGACAACAGATTGGTTTGGTTAATACAGTGGTGATGGTAGCAGTTTCAGATAATTAAAAGTATTGAAAAACGTGTTATGGTACTGAATTAATGTCCTGACACAGACAAATTATGAATACTGCACAACCGACTTTTACTCGTAAAGTACTGGCCTTTATCATAGCGCTGATCATCGCAGCCGCACTTAGCAGCGTGATGCAAAGCCAGTTTAATTTAGTCGCGATAGCTGCACTGGTCGATCAGTTACCGTTTGGTGACTGGCTTTATACGGTTTGGTTTGATTTGCAGTCGTTTGCTCCAATCATGTTGGTTATTCTGGCTCCGGTGCTGTTGCTGTCGCTCATTGCTGTTCGCTTGTTGCAGCCGCTTATCAACATAAATGCATTGTGGTTGGCCGTGGTTATCACGATGCTGGCGCTGTTGCTGGCACTGAGTTTAATCAACATGCTGGCACCGATGCCAACCTTAATTGCGGCCAGTCGCAGTGTTGCCGGTAGCGTGGCCTTGGCCTTATGCGCTGCTGCTGGCGCCGCAATATATGTCAGTTTAACGCGCAACAGCGAGGCAGCAAATGGATAAATCAATTAAAGATTGGATGCTTTGGGTCATGATGCTATCGGCCACATTGTTATCGACCACCCTGCTATCGAAAAAAGCGCTGGCTTTGCCCTATCAGGTAACAACCGTGGCGGAGGAACTTAACTACCCCTGGTCGCTGGCTTTTATGGCAGACGGCAGTTATTTAGTGACTGAGCGCACCGGTAAGTTAAAGCAGTTATCTGCTGACGGGGCGCTATTAGCTGCGACAGCACCGGCACTACCGGGTTTATACGTAGCGGCGCAGGGCGGTTTACTGGAAGTATTGCTGCCGGCGGCGTTTCAGCAAAACCAGCAGCTGCTACTCAGTTATGTGTGCGGTGATGCTAAGGCCAATACGGTTTGCCTGGCGTCAGCCCGCTGGCAGCAGGGCCAGTTAACGGATATTCAACAGATTTTTATCGCCAAACCTTATCGCCAGGGGGCGGCTCATTATGGCGGGCGCATGCTGCAACTGCCTGATGGCAGCGTGTTACTAACCCTGGGCGATGGCTTTGATTATCGGGAGCAGGCGCAAAACCCTGCTAACCATTTGGGGAAAATAATCCGGCTGCAGCGTGATGGCGCTATCCCGGCTGACAATCCGTTTGTCGGCCAGGCAGGTGTTGCCGGCGAAATCTACAGTATGGGTCATCGCAATGTGCAGGGTATCGTCTGGGATAATGCAACAAAAAATGTGTACAGCCATGAGCATGGCCCACGAGGTGGTGATGAGCTGAATATTATCCAGCCGGGTAAAAATTATGGCTGGCCGGTGGCTACCCGGGGTATTGATTATACGGGTGCCAGAGTGTCACCTTTTCGACAGTACCCAGGCATGCTCGAGCCTATCTGGCACTGGAGCCCTTCCATAGCACCTGCCGGCATGACCTTGTATCAGGGAGAGCTTTTTCCGGACTGGCAAGGGGATTTATTTATTACCGCACTGGCCGGTAGGGCGTTACACCGGTTGCAATTAAAAGAGGGTAAGGTGGTGGCCGAGCACATATTGCTGACCGAACGTAACGACAGGTTACGGGATGTCCGCAGCGGGCCAGATGGTGCCTTGTATCTGCTAACCGACAGTGCAAACGGTCAGCTATTACGCCTGAGCCCGCAATAGGCGCTCAGGCGTACTATAGCGGATTATTAATGCTGATGACCACCTTCGCCATGGGCATGGCCATGGGCTATTTCTTCGGCAGTGGCCGGACGGACATTCAGAATTTCAACTTTAAAGGTCAGGGTTTTGCCAGCCAGCGGGTGGTTGACATCAATCTGTGCTTTGAACATGCCTACTTTTACCACCGTAACCTGGCGCTGGCCTTCTTCGGTCTGGATCCAGGCTTTCATGCCCGGTTTCCATTTTTTGGCGCCATGCAGATATTTTACCTGAATGTCCTGAATCGCATTGGTTTTTACTTCGCCATACGCGTCGGCCGGTGCCAGAGTCAGCTCCAGAGTGTCGCCAGCGGTTTTACCTTCTAAGGCCGCTTCTAACTTAGGCAGCATTTGCTGCTGACCATGCATATAAAGTAAGGGGGCACTGCCGTTAGAGCTTTCCAGCTCGCCGGTTTCATCGCTTAAGGAATAGTGAAACTGGACTACGGCGTTTTCGCTGATATTCATTGCGGTATTCTTTTTAATAAGTGGAGTAAGAGCGCCATTATAACGACTTAGCTGCTAAAACCGAAGTATCTGGTGGAAATTCCCCGCTGCGGTGTCCGGAGTAACACCAGGCAGCGGGGCAAGTGCGTGCAGCTCATGAATTGCCGGGCACGTAACTCATGGCTAGCTGGCAGCTTTCATTTGCTCAATAAAGGTTTTCAACTCACGTAGCAGCGTGGCGGGCTGCTCCAGATTTTGTTCCAGAATTTTCACAATAGCCGAGCCACAAATGGCACCGGCCGCACCGCTTGCGATGGCATCGGTAACCTGAGCCGGGGTTGAAATACCAAAGCCCAGCAACGGCGGCGCCGGATTATAAGCTTTAATCCTTGCAATTAACTCGGCGGTTGGCATGGCGGCTTTCGTTTCGGCTCCCGTTACCCCGGCGCGGCTAAGCAGGTAAGTATAGCCGCGACCATAAGAGGCAATAGCACGCAGGTCATCGTCATCAACATTAGGTGGCACGATATAAATGGGAGCAATATCGTGTGCCATGGCCGCCTGGCGAAACATTTTACTCTCGTGTAGCGGCACATCAGCGATTAGCACTGAGTCGACCCCGGCAGCGGCTGCCTGACTGTAAAAGGTATCTAAACCCCGGGCCATTACCAGATTAGAATACAGCAATAAACCAATAGGGATATCGGCATTGTACTCCCGGATTTTACGGATAATCTCAAAGCTGATACCCGGCGTAACGCCGGCTTTCATCGCCCGCAAATTGGCGTTCTGAATAGTTGGGCCATCGGCTATCGGATCAGAGAACGGAATGCCCAGCTCCAGCGCATCGGCGCCGCCATCGATCAGGGTTTTGATGATCTCAAACGACAGCTCCGGGCCCGGGTCGCCAACGGTAACGAAGGGCACAAAAGCGCCGCGCTGTTGCTCTGCAAGTCTGGCAAACATCTGTTGATAACGTTGCATTTAGTGCGCTCCTTCTTTATTGCTGCTCTGCTCGTCTGCTGACGCCTGTTCTGCCAGAATGCTATGCACGTGGCTTAAGTCTTTATCGCCACGGCCGGATAAATTAACTAACAACACCATGGGTTCTGTAGCCTCTGCGGCCATTTTCAGGGCATGGGCCAGCGCATGGGAGCTCTCCAGCGCCGGAATGATCCCTTCCGCTTTGGCTAAATGCTGGAAGGCAGCTAGCGCTTCATCATCGTTTATTGCAACATATTCGGCCCGGCCGGTTTGCTGTAAATGGGTGTGTTGCGGACCCACTGCCGGATAATCGAGGCCGGCAGAAACAGAGTATGATTCTTCAATCTGACCATCGCTGGTTTGCATAATGGCGGTATAAGCGCCATGTAAAATGCCGTAGCTGCCAGTACTTAACGCCGCGCCATGCTGATGAGTATTAATGCCTTTACCGCCCGGTTCAACGCCAATCAGCCTTACCCCGTCTTCTTTAATAAAGTCGGCAAAAATACCAATGGCGTTTGAACCGCCACCGACACAGGCAATAACGGCATCGGGTAATTTACCTTCGGCTTTTAAAATTTGTTGTTTAGATTCTTCGCCAATCATCTTTTGAAATTCACGCACTATGGTTGGGAAGGGGTGCGGACCGGCCGCGGTACCCAGCATATAGTGGCTGGTATCGTAACTGGCTGACCAGTCACGCATGGCCTCATTTACTGCGTCTTTTAAGGTGCCTGAGCCAGCGGTTACCGGAATAACGGTTGCGCCCATCAGTTTCATCCGGAACACATTGGGTTGCTGGCGCTCAATATCTTTTGCACCCATATAAATCCGACACTTTAAGCCCAGCAGTGCGCATGCCAACGCGGTGGCAACGCCATGCTGGCCGGCACCGGTTTCAGCAATCACTTCTTTTTTACCCATCCGCTTGGTCAGCAGCGCCTGGCCAAGCACCTGATTGGTTTTATGGGCGCCGCCATGTAATAAATCTTCCCTTTTCATATAAATCTTCACCAGGGGGTTAGGTGATAAATTACGGCATAGGGTCAGCGGAGTAGGCCGGCCGGCATATTCGGTTAGCAGCTGCTGAAATTCAGCGTCAAAAGCCGGATCCTGCAGCGCATCAACAAAGGCTTGTTCCAATTGCTTTAGCGCAGGCACCAGAAGCTGTGGCACAAACATGCCGCCATACTGGCCAAAATAGGGGTTTAATTTAAGCTCGCTCATAATACTACTCTCTGCTCTGTCTGCTTAGAATGATTTGTTTGCTCAGAAGATAGGGCGCTCCGGCACTGGAACGCGCTTATCGCGCTAAACGCCGCTTGTATTTTAGTACTGTCTTTTATACCCGGTGCACTTTCCAGGCCTGAATTCAGATCAAGGCCTGCCACGGGCAACGCCAGCGCCTGGCTCACGTTGTCGGGGTTAAGACCGCCGGCCAGCATCACCGGCAACACCGTCAGCTTTTCCAACGGTTGCTGGACCAGCTGCCAGTTAAATACCTGGCCACTGCCACCGTGAGCTGCCGGATGATAGCTATCCAGCAACAGCCGGTCTGCCAGTTTGGTAAACTCTGGCAAAGTGTCAGCCACCCGGTAGGCTTTCCAAATCTGACAGCCAACCGGTAAGGCGGATCGCAACGCCTTAATATCCTGATCCGTTTCGCTGCCATGCAACTGTACGGCATGTAACTTAAGCTGTTGCGCTATGGTGGCAATATCGCTGACCGGCGCATCAACAAATACTCCCACAAAGTTTAGTGGTGCCGCCTGAACCAGCTCGCTGGCGCGCTCGGGACTAATGTAGCGCTTTGATACCGGGGCAAAGATGAGACCGCCATAATAGGCTCCTGCCGCATAAGCGGCTTTAACATCTTCTGGTCGGGTCAAACCACATACTTTATGCTCGCCGACAATAAGCTTACGGGCGGCGGAAGCTAAATTCGCTTCAGCCATCAGCGAACTGCCAACTAAAAATGCGTCTGCAACCGGCTGCAAATAACGAACTTGCTGATTAGTATAAATACCCGACTCTGATACCACGGTAACGTCATCCGGGATCAGTGCTGCCAGCTTAAAGCTGGTATCAAGATTAGTGCTAAGGTCACGCAGGTTACGATTATTAATGCCAATTAAGTTAGCGCCGAGCGCCACGGCCCGACGGGTTTCCGCTTCATTGCTTACTTCAGTCAGCACTGTCATATTAAGCTTGGCAGCAAGTTGTGCCAATGACTGGTATACCGCATCAGTTAACACCGACAACATTAGTAATACCGCGTCGGCACCATACAAACGGCCCAGATATATCTGATAAGGCTCAATGATAAAGTCTTTATGCAGTAGTGGCTTATCACTGAGTTGTCGCATTTTCGCCAGATTCTGATAACTACCTTGAAAAAAATGTTCATCGGTAAGTACTGATATGCAATCTGCGAATTGATTGTATACCTGGCTAATTTCAGCTAAATCAAAATGTTGCCTGATTAATCCTTTTGACGGCGACGCTTTTTTACACTCGAGAATAAAACGGCTGCCAGGTTGCTGTAGTGCTGCTAAGAAGTCATTATTGCTCGGTACCACCTGCTCAATAAATTGCTCAAGCGGCGTAGCCAGTTGCAAGCCTGCTACTTCTGCTTTTTTATGCTCAATAATTTTGGCCAGTACGCCGGTTAACTGGTCGCTGGTCGACGGTTCGCTAATTAGCTGTTCAGCCATGGCTCAACTCCCTGAATGTTTGCAAGGTTTGCATTGCTTTACCTGCGGCCAGGCATTCGAGCACTGCCCGGGTATTCGTAATAAGATTATCGCCAAGCCCGGCGATTTTCAGCATGGCTGCGACATTCATCGCCACTGCCTCGTTATGGGCGGGTTGACCGCTACCGTTTAAAATTGCCACTGTTGCAGCAGCATTGTCAGCAGGAGCACCTCCGGCCAGAGTGCTTAATGGTTTTTCAGTTAAACCAAAATCGTCAGGACTGAGATTAAACTCGGTTATTTCACCGTCTTTAAGCTGACAGACATAAGTTTTGCCATGCAGCGCTATTTCATCACAACCACTGCCATGCACCACCCATGCGGTTTGGGTGCCTAATTGCTGTAAGGCTTCGGCCATGACCCGGCACAGGGCAGGATCATACACCCCCAGCAACTGAAAATCAGGTGCTGCCGGGTTCACCAGCGGCCCCAGCAAGTTAAACAGCGTACGGCTTTTTAATGCCTGACGTACTGGCATCGCGTGCTTAATACCGGCATGGTACATCGGCGCAAATAAAAAGCTGCAGTTGCTGTGTTGCAGGGTATGGGCTGCCTGTTGTGGCGATTGCTGGATATTAATACCCAGCTGCTCCAGCAGATCAGCTGAGCCAGAGCTGGATGACACACTACGATTGCCATGTTTAATCACCGGCAAGCCCATACAGGCACCAACAATCGCTGCCGTGGTCGAGATGTTTATGGTATTGCTGCCATCGCCACCAGTACCACAGCAATCAATACTGCCCGCTATTTTTCCCGGGAATGGCAGCGCGGCCTGGCGCAGGGCTTTGGCCGCGCCAGCGATTTCGGCGGCAGTTTCGCCGCGCATTTTCAGCGCAACCAATAGCGCAGTTAACAGAACCGGCGTTACTTCACCTGAGACGACAGCGGTAAAGAAGCTTGAGCTCTGGCTCTGGCTTAACGGTTGGCCGCTAAGTGCCTGTTGCACCAGTTTTAGCAAATCGGCCTGCTGTTGCTGCTCATCGGTTGGCAGCGTTGAGTGTGGTTGGCTGCTCATGTATCACTCCTTAATAAATAACGGATACTTTGTTGCAATAAAGGTTTGCCCAGAGTGGTCAGGATAGACTCCGGATGAAACTGAAAACCCAGCATACGTTGTTGCTCATGGATAATGGCCATAGGAATATGCCGGTCCATCCCAATACACGTCAGCGCATTAGGTAATTCCGTTGCCATCAGTGAGTGATAGCGTGCTACGGAAAACGGATTGGGCAGGCCGGTAAACACAGGGTGCGGCGCAACATGAATACTGGCAGTTTTGCCATGTACGGTTTCGCCGGCACGGCCGACAATGCCGCCATAATGTTCGGTGATGGCCTGATGGCCGAGACAAATCCCCAGTACCGGATACATACCCGCGACCCGTTTTAACAGCGCGGGCATAGAGCCGGCATCCGCTGGTGCGCCTGGACCTGGCGAAAGTACCAGCAGTGCCGGGCCGGTTTCCTGCTGCATTTTTTCAAAAATGTAGTCTGCAGGCACCGTATTACGGTATAGCTTGATTGCATAACCCAACTGGGCAAACTCATCAACCAGGTTGTAGGTAAAGGAGTCGATATTGTCTAGTAAATACAGGGTGGTCATAATGCTCTGCTGCTCCTTGCTATCCGGTCAATGGCCGGCAGCCATAATGGCGCTAATTACGGCTTGTGCTTTATTACGGGTTTCTTCAGTTTCCAGCTCGGCCACTGAATCAAATACTACGCCGGCGCCAGCCTGAATATAGGCGCTTTGGTTGGCGACATAGGCTGAGCGGATGACAATGCAGCTGTCAAAGTCACCGTTGCCGGTTAAATAACCGACTGCGCCGCCATAACTGCCCCGGCGCTGCTGCTCTACCTGGCGAATAAGCTCTGCCGCTTTCACTTTTGGTGCCCCGACTAAGGTACCCATATTCATGCAAGCCTGATAGGCATGCAGCGCATCCAGCTCTGGTTTCAGGGTGCCAATGACCCGGGAGACCAGGTGCATCACATACGAGTAGCGATCCACTTTCAGCAACTCTTTAACGTAACGACTGCCGGCCACGCTAATTCGGGCAACGTCATTGCGGGCTAAATCTACCAGCATTAAATGTTCGGCTTTTTCTTTTTCGTCCTGGCGCAGCTCCAGTTCTATGCGGCTGTCTAAATCGCGGTCGATACTGCCATCGGCTTTAAAACCACGGCGGCGGGTGCCGGCAATGGGATATATTTCTACCTGACGGTTGCTGGCGGTAAATTTCAGCGCAGACTCAGGCGATGCCCCAAACAGTTGAAAGGCCGGATCTTTTAAATAAAACATATAAGGGCTGGGGTTTAACTGCTTTAACTTGGCATAGGCCGCCATGGGGTTGGGACAAGGCAGGCTGAAGCAACGTGATGGCACTACCTGAAATACATCGCCACTGACAATATGCTCTTTTAACGCTTCTACCTGCAGGCTGAATTCAGCGTCACTGATATCAACCTGTAACTGGCTGTCATCGCCAGGCTTGCCTGGCGCTAATGCTGATGTATCGGCCAGGCGCTGTTTTAACTGCTCCAATCGTTTACCGATTACAAAGTAGGTGGCAGGGGCATGTTCACCACAAAACACATTGCCAATCAGCTGGCTTTGCTGGCGTTGATGATCCAGCACCAGCAGGGTTTCTGCCAGATAAAACAGATAATCAGGGCACTGGTTGTTGCCATTTCCAACCTCGGGTAGCTGTTCGACATTTGCTACCATGTCGTAACCTATTACGCCCGCCAGCATGATGGCAAAATTAGCGTCAGGGCTTTCTTTATCGGCATGGCTGGTTAGCTGGTGTTGTATCACCCTTAACACCGAAAATGGGTTGGGCTGAACTAACCGGCTTACTTCGTCCAATAACGGATCGGGCTGACTGAAACTGAGCGTTAACGTGGTATTGCTTTGGCTTACTCTGGCTAAATTTGCCAGCTTGTCTGCCAGAAATGGCAGTAAAGTGGTGCCATTCTGACTTAGAGCCGTCACATTCACCTGCATGCCATTACATTCAATGCGCAGCGCCGCATCAATCAGCATCAGGCTTTTCAGGTTATCTTTACTGTCTATCTCCGCTGACTCAAGGAGCACGGCGCCGTTGCTGTCGGCACTTAAACTGGCAAAACTGGCCAATGCATCTGCCTGGTAGGGCACCGGCATGGTGATGCTGGCTACCTCGCCCTGCTGGTCGGTTATGTGGCTGAAAATCATAAAGTTAGTCTCTTAAAATGAAAAAACCCGCTTCTTATCAGGAAACGGGCTTACGTAATTAAAGCGAATACAACGCCTACACACGCCCGCAGGGTATGTGCCACCACCAGTTAGTCAGGTTAAAGGCTGTTGTAGTTAGCATAAAATTTAATCAACGGTTATTACAATAATATGGGCACATAAAACCGCGATTTTTGTTGCGGGTCAAGTGCTGTTTTGTTCTAAGTTAGAAATAAAAGCATATAAGTGGCTAGAAGGCCTTATTTTGCACCGGTTTGTTTAAGCTCAGTGAGTTGTTGCCATATTTTTTCGCTTTGCTCGGTTAGATCGGCATATAAGCGCATATCACCATTGCGCTGGGCATGCATTGCCTGCTCCAGTTTGCTGTCGTAGGCTTTGCGCAATTTTTTTTCAGGGTTTGGTTTTAAAAAGCCGAACATGCTTGTGCCTCACTTTAGTAATTTACTGCCTGGCCACTGGTCCGGGGCGCCACTAACCAGCTGCTGTTTTTTTTACGATGTTACACTTTACGTACGTTTTGCGGTTCTGGTTCATCCGGGGGGGCTGACGGCTGATGCTTTGCCAAATGGCAGGCCTGTGCGACAATAGCCACCTGATACTGAGGTGCCGATGAAATTTGATTTACATAGCCATACCCATTGCTCTGACGGCGTATTGTCGCCAGCCGAATTAGTGATGCGAGCGACAGCGCGAGGCGTAAATGCGCTGGCGATCACGGACCATGATACCGTCGCCGGCTTAGCGCCTGCCCAAGCCGCGATCAGCGAGCAACAGTTGCCGCTGCAGCTGGTTAATGGGGTGGAAATTTCAACCCGCTGGCAACAGCTGGAAATTCATATCGTTGGCCTGAACATTGACCCGGACTGCCCATTATTTCTGGAGCGGCTGGCGTTACAACAACAACGGCGGCTGGAACGGGCAGAGGAAATGGCGCGGCGGCTGGAAAAAAGCCAAATCCCGGATGTGTTGCCAGCAGTGTTGGCACTTGCCAATGGCGCAGCGCTAACCCGCACACATTTTGCCCGCCATCTGGTTAATATTGGCAAGGCCAGTTCGATTAATAATGTGTTTAAAAAATATCTGGGCCGCGGCAAAACCGGTTATGTACCGAGCAACTGGGTAGAAATGGCTGATGCGGTACAATGGATCCATGATGCCGGCGGCGTTGCTGTGTTGGCGCATCCATTGAAATATCAGCTAACAACAAAGTGGGTAAAGCGTCTGGCCGAGCAGTTTGCTGCTGCCGGCGGTGACGCAATAGAAATTATTTCACCGCAGCAAACCCCGGTGCAAAAGCGGGAGCTGTGGGCGTTATGTCAGTTACACGGTTTAACGGCATCTGTAGGTTCAGATTTTCATCAGCAAACCAGCTGGAATGATCTTGGAAAAAACCTATATTTAACAGACGACGTTACGCCGGTTTGGCATAACTGGGCGCTAAACTGAGTTAAAAACGGAGCCGCTGCGCCAGTGCACCGTTTTACCATTAAAATATAATAAAGTGATACTGCCTTGCAGCTTACTAACGATAGAAGAACCAATAATGAGCCAATTTTTTCATATACACCCGGAGAATCCGCAACAACGTTTGCTAAAACAAGCGGTACAAATTATTAAACAGGGCGGTGTGGTGGTTTACCCTACGGACAGTGGTTATGCACTGGGTTGTCACGTTGGTGATAAAAGTGCCATGGACAAAATTACCCAGATACGCCAAATCAGCGGAGATCATCATTTTACCTTGATGTGCCGGGATTTATCGGAGTTGTCGGTGTATGCCAAAGTAGAGAATACGGCGTTCCGGCTGATTAAAAACAATACGCCGGGTGCTTATACCTTTATTTTACGTGGCACTAAAGAAGTGCCGCGACGCCTGCTAAATGATAAGAAAAAGACCATTGGTCTTCGGATCCCGGAAAATAAAATTGCCCTGGCGCTGCTGGCTGAACTGGGAGAACCCTTGTTATCGACCAGCCTGATTTTACCCGGCCAGCAATTCGCTGAAGCCGATCCGGATGATATGCGGGCCCAGCTGGAACGCCAGGTCGATTTAATTATGCATGGCGGTGTGATTGGTGAAGACCCGACTACGGTGGTGGACTTATCCGAAGAGGGCGCTACTGTGCTGCGTGAAGGCCGTGGTGATCCCACGCCATTTCAGTAACCGCAGATGAGCACTCCACCTGGCATTTTAACAGTTCAGCAGCCGTTACCGTTGGCCTTTGTGCGCGGCGAAGCGGTGCATCAGCGACCGGATGATTTATATATTCCGCCCGATGCCCTGGAAGTGATGCTGGATGCCTTTGAAGGCCCTCTGGATTTTCTGCTGTATCTTATTCGCAAACATAAATTTGATATTGTCGACTTGCCCGTAAATGAAATTACCCTGCAATATATCGAATATATTAATTTGATGCAGGGGCTTAATTTTGAACTGGCTGCCGAATACCTGGTAATGGCAGCCATGTTAGCGGAAATAAAATCTCGTTTACTGCTACCAAAACATACCCGGCACGAAGAGGATGAGCATGATCCCCGGGCTGAGCTTATCCGCCGGTTGCAGGAGTATGAAGTGTATAAACAGGCGGCAAGCGAACTTGACAGCTTGCCACGTGAGGAACGCGATTATTTTACCGCTCGGGCCGCCCTAGCCGATAATTTCAGCCCTTTGGTTATTTTGCCTGAGGTTGAACTGACTGAACTGGTGATGGCGCTGAAAAGCATTATGCAGCGGGCGAAAGATTTTCAGCATCATCATATAAAACGCGAGCATTTATCCACTCGTGAACGGATGAGCCGGATTTTAGAGTTATTACAGCAGCGTCAGGGTTATCTGCTATTTGAAGATTGTTTTGACCATAGCGAAGGGCGCGAGGGCGTGGTAGTGAGTTTTCTGGCGCTACTGGAGCTGAGCAAGGAAAAAATGGTTGAGCTTACTCAGGTTGAAGCCTATGGCCAGATCCATATCAAACTTGCCAGGGAGCAAGACTGATGGCTCAGAAAATTAATGATATTCAACTGTTGCAACTGATTGAAGCGGCTATTTTTGCCAGCGAACAGGCGCTGAGTGTGGCTGAGCTACAAGCCTCCGTGCTGCAACGTTTTACTGTTAGCAAAAGCCGGATTGATGCTACAATCCGCCAGCTGCAACAAGACTACAGCGCCCGCGGTATTGTGCTGCTGGAAACTGCCTCTGGTTTTCGTTTTCAAACCCGGCCTGAACTTAGTGATGATTTAGCCCAGTTGTGGCCAGAACGTTCAGCCCGTTATTCACGGGCGGTACTGGAAACACTGGCATTGATTGCCTATAAGCAGCCGTTAACCCGGGGTGAAATTGAAGAGGTGCGCGGTGTAACGGTTAGCAGCCAGATTATGCGCACCTTGCTTGACCGCGGCTGGGTAAAAGTCGTTGGCCACAAAGAAGTACCGGGCCGGCCTGGCTTATACGCCACCACCGCATTGTTTTTAGATTATTTTGGCTTAAAAAGCCTTAGCGATTTGCCGCCATTACCGGAATTTACCGCACTGACGGCCGATCTTCTTCCCACCGTCGAGATGACAGGAGAGTTACACTAATGAGTGATAAAATCAGCAGCGAAAAACTGCAAAAAGTATTAGCCCGTGCTGGCGTCGGTTCGCGCCGCGAGATGGAAGAATGGATTAGCAAAGGCCGGGTAACCGTTGATGGTAAACCGGCCAGCCTCGGGGATCGGGTAACCACCAGCCAAGCGGTAAGAGTTGATGGTCATCCGGTGCAACTGGCCAGTGAAGAGCAGCAAATTTGTCGGGTACTGGCGTACCATAAGCCGGAAGGCGAAATATGCTCGCGTACTGATCCCGAAGGCCGCCCCACGGTTTTTTCCCGCTTACCCGCAATTAAAGGTGCGCGCTGGATAGCCATCGGCCGGCTGGATATTAATACCTCTGGTTTACTGTTGTTTACCACCGACGGTGAGCTTGCCAACCGCTTAATGCACCCGAAATTTGAAGTTGAACGCGAATACGCAGTACGGGTATTTGGCGATATAAACGATGCCATGATCCAGCGTCTGCGTACCGGGGTCGAGCTGGAAGACGGCAAAGCCAACTTTAAAAAAATTAAAGCACTGCCGGGCGAGGGCATTAACCGCTGGTTCCATGTGGTGCTAACTGAAGGTCGTAATCGCGAAGTACGCCGGATGTGGGAGTCACAAGGTGCGGTAGTCAGCCGGCTGATCCGGGTACGCTATGGTGATTTACTGTTGCCAAAACATATTCCGGCCGGTGGCTACGCCGAATATCCGCTGGACGAAGTGAATTATCTTCGTAAGTTAGTGCATTTAGGGCCGGAAGCGCAAACACTGGTTAAAAGCGAAGACCGTACTGAACGTCGTCGTCGTTTGGCCAGTATGAAGCGGGCGGTGCGCAAACATCAAATTGCAGAAAAAACGCCGGCCAAAAAAGCCGAGCCCAAACCAAAACCTGCCGCCAAGCCTCAACGCGCGCCAGCCAGCAAGGGCAAATCCACTCAGCGCCAGCCAACTGGCAAAAAACCAACCCGCCAGGGGCAAAGCTGAGTACTGGTTATCGCTTAAATTAACAATAAGGCGCCAAGGCGCCTTTTTTTTATATCTCAGTTTTGACGTTGCCGACATGTTGCCTTAGTGGTGAGTGTTTCGGTAAAATAACCGTTAACTTTTAATTACAAAATATGATAGTGATTTGGGCTACAGTTGGCTTACTAATGGCGAGAGGGGAGTAGCTAGTGGTGACGTTCAGACGGTTTGTTTTCGGCTGTGGGCTCAGTGCCTGTGCCGTGTTGCTGTCGGCCTGTGGCGGCAGCAACAGTTCGCCGGTGCAGGAGCCAGCGCCACCGCCAGTGTCACCTGCGCCGCCATTTACCTTAACCTTTCAGGGGTTAGACGGTCATATTATCAACGAGCTTTATCAGCATAACGGTATACTGCTGGCAGCCAGTGATAATGGCGTGCATCGCCAGAATAGCAGCGGTAATTGGGTTGCAGCGGGCCTTACGGGCTATGACGTGATGGCCATGAGCCTGCTGACCGAACAGCACTGGCTGGCGTCTACTGTTAAAACCAACCAGGACGGTTTTCCGGCATACTTACTGTTTGAAAGCTTTAATGGCGGCAGTGACTGGCATGAAATTGATTATCAATTTGGCCTGGCCGGTGAAAATGAAGCGATTTTTGCCATGGTATTTGACGCCGACGCACAGCGAATTTATGCCACCGGCATTGATGTACTGGCAAGTTCCAGCGATATGGGGCAAACCTGGAAAGCGCAGCATGGTGACTTTGGTGGTTTTGGCCAGCCCAAAACGGCATTAACCCAATCTGCTGATCACCAGACTATCTGGTATGGCGGCCAGGGGGCGATTGAAAACGGCGTATTTTATCAATATGACGTTGCCAGCAACGAGGCGATAATGCATACCGATTTATTTCCCAACCCCAGCTCGATTAAAGCGATTCGTTATGCACCGGACGATCCGGATACCGTCTATGTCAGTGCTGAGGGGGGCATTATACGCAGTACAGATCATGGCCAAAGCTGGCAGCCAGTGCTGGATAACGTCAACTTCCGCTTTTATTTTGATCTGATAATCGACCCTGCTGCGCCACAGCGGATCTATACCGCAGGCTGGGCCAAAAATTTTACCGAGCCGCAACCGCTGATTATTGAATGGACTGATGATGGCGGTGCCAGCTGGCAGCAATATCAGTACCCTGAGCAGGATTTTTTTGGCGGGGTACGCAGTATGATCCTGGTTGAGGAAAACCAGCAACAGGTGGTTTATTTGGGCTTATTTAAGGGCGGCATTATCCGTATGCCGCTACCTTAAGGCTTAACCTGATGGCTTGTCAGGCGTTAATTGCTGTTACCGTAGCCATTGGGATTCTGCCGTTGCCAACGCCAGCTGTCGCGCACCATGTCTTCCAGGGTTTTCTCTGCCTGCCAGCCCAGCAGCTTTAATGCTTTATCAGGTCGGGCATAACAACTGGCAATGTCGCCCGGCCGGCGCGGGGCAATCTGATAAGGTACGGCAACTTTATTGACGCTGCTAAAAGCCTTTACCATATCCAGCACACTGTAGCCGGTGCCGGTACCCAGATTAATGGCTTCAATACCCTGCTGGCTTTCAAGATATTGCAGCGCTTTCAGATGGCCGGCGGCTAAATCGACCACATGAATATAATCACGCACACCGGTGCCATCAGGGGTAGGGTAGTCGTCACCAAAAATACTCAGTTTATCGCGTTTACCCACTGCCACCTGCGAGATAAACGGCATCAGGTTGTTGGGAATGCCATTGGGATCTTCGCCAATCTGGCCGCTGCTGTCGGCACCAACCGGATTAAAATAGCGCAGCAGGGTAATGCCCCAATCTGGTTCAGCTTTCACCAAATCTTCCAGAATATGTTCAATCATCAGTTTACTCTGGCCGTAAGGGTTGGTGGCAGAGCGTGGTGCGGTTTCATCGATAGGCACGGTTTTGGCATCGCCATAAACGGTAGCTGAGGAGCTGAACACCAGTTTTTTAACCTTGAATTCTCGCATCACCCGGCACAGCGTTACCGTACCTGCCACGTTATTATCATAATAATGCAACGGCATTTCAGTTGACTCACCCACCGCCTTTAAACCAGCAAAATGCACCACAGCGCTTATCTGATACTGGCGAAATACCGCACTAAGCGCCGCTTCATCGCGAATATCACCGCTGAGGGTAATGATGTTGCTATTGGCCAGTTGCGCTACTCTTTGCAGGGCGGTGGTTGAGCTGTTGCTGTAATTATCGAAACTGATAACCTGATAGCCTGCCCGGAGCAGGGCCAGCGCGGTGTGGCTGCCAATGTAGCCGGCACCGCCGGTAAGTAGAATGTAGGTCATGACCATCCTTGCTCAATTACTGAGGTATAAGTAGCGGTATTAATTTGTCGTCAGCACAAAATTTTGCAATCAGGGTAAGACTTTCTTAAAGGGTTTTACCGTTGATTTGATATAAACGCCGGCGCTTAAATAAGGATCATTGTCAGCCCACTGTTGTGCTTGCTCAAGCGATGCAAATTCTGCCACTACCAGTGAGCCGGTGAAGCCGGCACCGCCAGGCTCATTGCTATCTATCGCCGGCAGTGGCCCGGCTAATAACAGACGGCCCTGCTCATTAAGCTCATGTAGCCTTGCGACGTGCGCTGGCCGGGTTGCCAACCGGTTTTCCAGACTATTGGCCGCATCTTCAGAGTAAATCATATAGAACATGGTAAAACCCACCTACTGTTTGTCGCTGCAAGATAGCAGATCTGCCCGTCAAAACCAATTAGCAACGTCTTTGTTAAAGGTCGGGCTAGGATTTGCTGCAGCCTGCTGTTAGCATGCTGTGCGAACATGATAAAAATAGTAAAACAACAATTCTAATAAAAAGAGTCAGGGAGTCCGCAATCCAATGAAACGTGAACAATTCAGCTCCAGCCTGGGGTTTATTCTGGCGGCCGCCGGTTCGGCTGTCGGTATCGGTAACCTGGTCGCTTTTCCGGTAATGGCCAGTAAAAACGGCGGTGCCGCTTTTTTAATTATTTACGCCTTCTTCGTCTTCTTCATCTGTTTACCTGTGATGCTGGCCGAAATGAGCCTGGGCCGGCATACCCGGCAAAACCCGCTAGGCGCTTATACTGAAATTGGCCAGAACCGGGCCTGGCGCACCGTGGGCTGGCTTAGCGTAATCACACCTTTTATGATCGGGGTGTTTTACCTGGTGATTACGGTCTGGATTGCTGGCTATCTGGGTAAAGCGATAATGGGGCAGCTGGATCAATTAGCTGATCCAGATGGTTTCGGTCTATTTATAAATAGTGACGAGCTGTTTATTTATATGGCATTGGTAGTGGGGCTTACTTTTTTAATTCTACAAGGCGGGGTTAAGAAAGGCATTGAAAAAGCCACCACAGTGCTGATGCCAACCTTGTTTGTCATGTTAATTGCTTTGGTTATTTATGTACTGACTCTGGATAATGCCATGCTGGGCGTTAAGTTTTTCCTGGTTCCGGATTTTTCTAAAATAACGGGACAGGTGCTAAACGGAGCATTGGCACAAGCGTTTTTCTCCTTGTCACTGGCCATGGGCATTTTAATTACCTACGGTTCGTACATTCAAAAGAACAATAACATTGTCTCTGCCGGTAAAATGGTGGCTGCGTTGTCACTACTGGTTGCTTGTTGTTCAGGCTTACTGATCTTACCCGCAGCGTTTTCGTTTAATCCGGATATTGAAATAACCGAGCTGTCTGAATCCAGTATCGGCATGATTTTTATGTTCCTGCCAAAAATCTTCTTAGCCTTGCAGGCTGATATCGGTTACTTCGGCGCGTCCTTTATTGCTTCATTTTTCTTTTTGCTGGTGTTTTTTGCTGCGATGACCTCGCTGGTATCGATTATTGAAGTACCGGTGGCCAGTATTATGGACGGCAAAGGACTAAGCCGGCGTAAAGCATTGTATTCACTGGGTGCTGCTATGGTGGTTTTAGCGGTGATTAGCGCGTTATCGTTTGGTCGGGTGGATATGCTCAGTGGTATTACCAGTTATGGTGCTGATGCAACCGGACAACCCATAGTGAAGTCGTTTTTCGATTTAATTTACGACATGTTTTATGAAACCATACTGCCATTAAATGGTTTATTGCTGTGTTTATTTGTGATTTACCGCTGGAAAAAGCAAAATCTGGATGCCGAAATGAGTCAGGGCAATGCCAGCTTTGCCGGCTCATTCTTACAAAAATACGTTAACTTTTCCCTCGGCACCTTTATTCCGGTGATCCTGGCAATCATCTTTATTAATACCGTCTCAACCATCTATTTTGGCTACAACATGTTGACGGTATTTTTTGAGCAGATTGGCTTTAACTAATTGCTACCCTGGTAGCTATAAAAAGAAACCCGCTATTTGCGGGTTTCTTTTTATAATGGAATTGATAACAATGTTTAGTCGTCAGTTTGCGCTTTATTTTCTTGCTCAAATAATTGCCGGCGTACAAGGCTGAAGCGGCTTTGACACAAGGCAAAGGTAATGGGGCGGCTAATAAGCAGGTAAAGTGGCGCTATCAGCAGGGCATAGCCCAGCATTGCCCAGCCATCGGCCCTGGCTGCCAGAATAAACAGAAAGAAAATAATCACCAGTTTCAGGGTATTCAACGCGACTTTAGTCGGCGCGGGTAGTTTGTCGGCAGTGGCTCGGATGACTTCCATCCGCTGGCCAAAATTCAGGCCCTGCAATTCTGGTATGTTATTGCTGTTAAAATACAACATGACTTGTCCTTCTGGCAAAAACGGCTGCGTCAGCGGCAGGCCGACATTATAACCAGTTTTACAGCCAAAACCCATTTTGCGATCAGCTGTTTTTCAGCTACCGATTTTGGCAACAGGCCGTGCTGTTATTAAGCCACGCGCTGTCATACAACTGGCAATTTCAGTCAGACTTGCCGGGTCATCAATGGTTGACGGCACGACGTACTCTTCACCATCGGCAATTTGCCGCAGTAACTTACGCAGAATTTTACCCGAGCGGGTTTTGGGTAACCGCGGCACAATTAATGCCTGTTTAAAGCAGGCTAGCGCACCAATTTGCTCACGTACTTTTTGCACCAGCTCGCTTTGCAACTGCTGCTCGCTAATCTCAACGCCGTTTTTAAGTAAAATAAAGCCCACGGGTTGCTGGCCTTTTAACGGATCGGCCAGTCCGATAACGCAACACTCGGCTACCGCGGGGTGGCTGGCAACAATCTCTTCCATTTCACCGGTTGATAAGCGGTGTCCGGCGACGTTAATTACATCATCGGTGCGGCCCATTACATACAGGTAACCGTCATCGTCCAGGTAGCCGCCATCACCACTGGCATAATAGCCGGGAAACTGACGCAGGTAGCCAGCAATAAAGCGCTCCGGGTTCTGCCAGATTGTGGTCAGGCAGCCTGGGGGCAACGGTAACTTAATAGCAATGTTGCCCTGCTGATTGGCTGGCAGCGCCTGGCCGTTATGATCAAGTATCGCCACCTGAAAGCCCGGCACCGGTACCGTGGCAGAGCCGGCTTTGCCTGGCAACAGTTCAATGCCGGCCGGGTTGGCGCAAATAGCCCAGCCGGTTTCGGTTTGCCACCAATGATCGATCACCGGTTTGCCGCTGTGTTCAACGGTCCAGTCATAGGTCGCCGGGTCTAACCTTTCACCCGCCATATAAATTCGCTCAAGCGCGCTCAGATCATAATGCCGGATTAATTCAGCGTCGGGGTCTTCTTTACGAATGGCCCTAAAAGCGGTAGGCGCGGCAAACAGGGCTTTGACTTTATATTCAGCACACACCCGCCAGAACGCGCCGGCATCGGGGGTATATACGGGCTTTCCTTCATACAACACGCTGGTACAACCGGCCAGCAATGGCCCATACACAATGTAGGAGTGTCCGACCACCCAGCCAACATCTGATGCTGCCCAGAACACATCGCCAGGCCCCATGCCATAAATAGCCTGCATGCTGTAATGCAGTGCGACGGCATGGCCGCCATTGTCCCGGACCACGCCTTTTGGTTTGCCGGTGGTACCAGAAGTGTACAGAATATACAGCGGATCAGTGCTTTTAACCGGCACACAGGCGGCCGGCTGCGCTTGTTGCAGTAACTGTTGCCAATCATAATCCCGTTCTTGCTGCAGCTCAGCTATAAGCTCAGGCCGTTGCCAGATAATACAGCTGTCGGGTTTATGCGTCGCCAGCTCAAGCGCATTATCTAACAGCGGTTTGTAAGCAATGATCCGGTTAACTTCAATACCACAGGAAGCGGCAACAATCACTTTCGGGCTGGCGTCATCTATCCGCAGCGCCAGTTCGTGCGCGGCAAAGCCGCCAAATACCACAGAATGCACTGCGCCCAGGCGGGCAACAGCCAGCATGGCAATAACGGCCTGTGGGATCATCGGCATATAAATCACCACCCGATCGCCTTTAGCGACACCTCGCGCCTTTAAAACCCCGGCAAATAGGGCCACCTGCTCGGTTAACTGCCGGTAGCTAAACTGATGCTTGCTGTTGGTCACTGGTGAGTCATAAATCAGGGCGATCTGCTCACCACGGCCTTGCTCAACATGATAATCAAGTGCCAGATAGGCCGTATTGAGCTCGCCATCCGCAAACCATTGGTACTGCTCACCTTTAATGTGCAGAATTTGGCCGGGAGCCCGGTACCATGCCAGGCGGTTGGCTTTTTCGGCCCAGAATTGCTGTGGCTGCTGGCAAGCTGCCTGATATTCAGTTTGATAAGACATGCGCATAGTCCTTGTGGCTGCGGTTTGTTGGTACATTACAGAAAAACCGCAGCGCTGCCACTTAGACTTATGGCTAATCAGGTAGCAGATTGAGCCAGTTTACTTGATATAGATCATGCCGACGGTCTTTCAGGTTGGTGACCGAGCCTTCGTTACGAATTTGCTTTAAGCGGTCCAAATCTAAATCAGAAAACATCATCATTTCGGTGTTGGGGGTGGTTTCAGTCATGACTGCATCATGCGGGAACGCGAAATCTGATGGTGAAAATACTGCTGACTGAGCGTATTGCACATCAAGATTATCGACCTGGGGCAAGTTACCGCAACTGCCGCAAATCACTACATAACATTCGTTTTCAATGGCTCTGGCCATGGCGCAATGTTTTACTCTTAGAAAACCATTTTTGGTATCAGTCCAGAACGGCACAAAGAGTACGTCCATATCCTGTTGCGCCAACACCCGGCTCAGCTCCGGGAACTCGACATCATAACAAATTAGAATACCTACCCGGCCGGCATCGGTTTCAAATACCTGCAGCTTATTACCGCCTTCAATAACCCAGTCCCGGCGCTCGTGCGGGGTAATATGAATTTTACTCTGGCAATCTATGGTGCCATCGCGCCGGCATAAAAAGCTGACATTAAATAAACTGTCATTTTCCATCACGGGCATCGAACCAGTAATGATATTGATGTTATAGCTTACCGCCATATCAGACATCGCGGCTTTAAACTGCTCAGTAAAGCCGGCTAAAAAACGAATGGCTGCGGTCTGGTTCGATTTGTCAGGGCAAAGGCCCATCAAGGCGGCATTAAAAAACTCCGGAAACAGTGCAAAATCACTTTGATAATCGGCCAGGGCATCAACGAAGTACTCTACCTGCTGCAGTACCTGCTCAACGGAGGTGACTTCACGCATCTGCCATTGCACGGCGCCAATCCGGATTTGGCTTTTCCGGCTGTGAAGCGCATCGTGAACCGGCTCGTAGAAAATATTATTCCACTCGAGCAAGGTCGCATAACCCTGAGAGCTTTCGTCTTCCGGCAGATATTTTTTCAGCAGGCGTTTTAGCTGAAAGTCATTTGATAACTGAAAACTTAATATAGGGTCATAAATTTCCCGACACTTCACGGCTTCCAGATACTCGGCAGCTGACATTTTATTGCTGTGCTGCTGATAACTAGGAATACGACCGCCGGCTAAAATGGCGCGCAGGTTTAACTGGCGGCAAAGATCTTTGCGGGCATCATACAGCCGCCGTCCTAGCCGGTAGCCCCGGTAATCCGGGTGGATCATTAAATCCAGACCGTAAAGCGCATCACCGGTTTTGTCATGCAATATGGTTTCGCGTTTTCCAATTAAATCATCGTAGGTATGGGGGTTACTGAAACGCTCATATTTTACTTGAACGGTTAACGCCAGACCAATAATGTCATCATGGTCTATCAGGCAAATCTGGCCTTCGGCAAAGTCTTTAATTAACGTATTAATGGTATGTTTAGGCCAGGCGCCGCCAATATCGTGATATACCCGGTCCATCAGTTGCTGCACCTGAGGATAGTCGGCGGGGGTTAAATGGCGGATCTTTAAGTGCAGATCGTCGCGCATAATTAAGGCTCCTGTTGCTTGGGTAGAACTTGAGATAACAAAACCATATCACCAAATCAGCAGCGGGTAAAAGCAGTGGCTGATTTGAGTTTTTATACTTTCTTCAATAGTATAAATAGCGTTGCAGAACAAAAGGAGCTTTGGCGTATGTTATTCAGACGATTAGCTGCGATGTCAGTATTCAGCTTGCTGGCAGCGCTGTGCTGGGCGGCGTTAACAGAAAATCAGGGATGGTGGTTTTTTCTGCCGTTATGGGGCCTGCTGCTCATTTGGCAACATTTCGCCAATCTGACATTACCGGGGCTGCGGTTGCATGCTGTGCCAGGGTTTATGCTATTTTTTGTCAGACAAATAGTGCTTGGTGCCTTTGATGTTGGTTGGCGCGCCCTGAGACCTTTTCCCGAGTTTTCACCCGATTGGCAACGATATCCTGTTAGTTTATCTGAGCCTTCCAGTCAGCGCTTACTTGCTAGTTTAGTCAGCGTTCTGCCAGGTACCTGTAGCGCTCAGATTGAGTCACAGCCAACGCAAAATCAGCTGCTGTTGCATGTTCTGGATCAGCATGCTGACTGGCGTTCCGGGGTTGCCGCGCTAGAGCTGCAGCTTGCCAGACTATTAAAATCAGAATCGCCGGCAGGGAGTAAAGTATGACGGTTTTTGCCGGGGCACTGCTACTGACGATGCTGCTTGGCTTATGGCGGGTGATTAAAGGGCCAGCTTTATTAGACCGCTTGCTGGCAGTGCAATTATTTGGCACTACCGGTGTGGCGTTGTGTCTGGTGCTGGCCCTGGTGCTGGAGCAACCCGCGCTGCGTGATGTAGCATTGGTACTGGCAATATTGGCAGCCGCAGCGCCGGCAGCCCTGGTGCAACGGTTAAAAACGAATAATGTCAAAGTGGCAGACTCATCTGAGAAACCCTGGTGAGCGGCGCAAACGAGCTTAGTATTCTTAGCATTATAATCAGTAGCTTGCTGCTGGGGATCGGCTTATTATTTTTTATTGCTGGCAGCATGGGTATGTTGCGTTTCCCGGATAGTTACAGCAGATTGCATGCGGTGACAAAAGCAGACTCACTGGGCCTGGGGTCAGTGGTTTGCGGTTTAATGTTTTACAGCAACTGGTGGCAAAACCTGTTGATGCTAGTGGTCTGGTTACTGGTGCTGGCCTCGGGCACTGTCTCGTGTCAGCTGCTGGCTCGTTTTTGCAAAGCAAAACAGGATCAACTATGAGCCTGTTACTCTTTGATGCGCTACTTTGCCTGTTATTGCTGGCCCTTGCCCTGGCAAGCATGCTCAGTCGTCAACTAACCCATGCAGTTATCTTATATGTCGCGTTTGGTTTATTAATGGCGTTAGCCTGGGCGCGACTGGCGGCGCCGGATCTGGCGCTGGCTGAAGCTGCGATTGGTGCGGGTTTAACCGGTGCCCTATGTTTTACGGCCCTGGCCCGGCAAGGCGCGCCGGCAGCAGCTCTGAAATTAAGCTGGCAGCAGCGACTGTGGCCAGCGTTGTTTGTGTTACTGATGCTAACGGGTTTATTGCAGGCTTTACTGCAAGTTCCTGCCAGTGCGGGGCCGATACCTGAAATGGTTATGTTAAATCTAGCCGATAGCGGGGTTACGCATCCGGTTACCGCGGTATTGCTGAATTTCCGCTCGTGGGACACCTTGCTGGAACTGTTGGTGTTGTTACTGGCGCTGCTGGGCACCTTGCAGATCGCTCCGGTACCCACTCAGCAAACTAGCTGGCGCTTAAGCCGCAGCTGGAGCGAGCTGTTGGCACCATTGATTATTTTGCTGGCCGGTTACGTGTTGTGGGCCGGTGCCAGTCAGCCCGGCGGCGCCTTTCAGGCCGGAGCACTGCTGGCTGCGGGGGCGGTGGTGCTAAAGCTGAACCAGCAGCTTAGTTGGTTAGGTTGGCAAAACATCTGGATCAGGCTAGTGGTGGTGGCCGGGTTAGCGGTATTTTCGCTGGTAGCGGTACTGGCCTGGTTATTGCCCGTGCCCGGCGTTAATGTCGTGTGGTTGCGCTGGCCGCCTGACTATGCCAAATACATTATTTTACTGATAGAGGTTTTTGCCACGCTATCTATTGCCCTTACCCTAACCTTACTGGTGGTGAGTGAGCAGCCGGCTACGCAGCTTAGCCTGGCCAGAGAAAACGAGACCGGAGCTGGCAATGACTGAACTAAGTGCCACTTTTATCGTGTTTGCCTTTACCGCGGCCAGTCTGATAGCGATTGGGTTTTATAGTTTTATCACAGGTCCCGAACCTTTACGCCGTATCCTGGCATTAAATATTATCAGTGCTGGTATCTTTATGCTGATGGTGGTGTTGGCTTACCGGGGATATGACGACACGGCAGTCTCTGTTGGTGATCCGGTGCTGCAGGCACTGGTGCTAACAGGTTTGGTTGTGGCAGTAAGTGCCACTGCCTTTGCCCTGGCAATGCTGGCAAGGCTTGAACAGCAAAAACCAGAGCAACAAAAACCAGAGCAGAACAGGGTGGCAAAGTCTCAGATAAGCAGGCCTGAGCAATGATAATAGTTTTGCTGCTGGTGCCATTGTTAAGTGCGTTGCTGATGTTGCTATGGCCCAGAATAGCGCCGCTGCTGGCATTATTATCAGCCGCTGTCAGCAGCCTGTTTGCGGCGAAATTGTTGTTACAGGTTAATGAGCAGGGCACGTTGCAATGGTTGCTTGCCGGTTGGCCGACGGGCCTGGCCATCAGTTGGCAGGCCGACAGCCTGAGCTGTTTATTAATATTGCTTTGCAGCATATTGCAGCTGTTAGTGGGATTTTATGCGTTTGCTACCCGGGCGCGGGATCAATTAAGTCAGGGGTTCTGGCCGCTGAGCACCTTATTACAGCTAAGCCTTACTGTGCTGTGGTTGTCACGCGATCTATTTAATCTTTATGTCTGTCTGGAACTGCTCGGGCTGGTTGCAGTGGCACTGGTCAGCTTATCGGGTGGCAAAGCCTTTAAACCCGCGCTGAACTATTTGTTGCTATCGCTATTTGGTTCACTTTGCTATCTGCTGGGGGTCGTGCTGCTTTATGCTGTCTATGGTTTGCTGGACATCAAAGGTTTAGCCCAAGCCTGGCAGGCTGACTGGCTAAGTAGCTGCGCTTTGTTACTGATGAGCCTTGGCCTGATGTTAAAGGCAGCGTTGTGGCCATTGCATGCCTGGTTGCCCGCAGCTCATGCGGCGGCTCCTGCACCGGTAAGTGCGTTGTTATCAGCATTGGTGGTAAAAGGGCCATTGTTTATTCTTTGCCTGCTGTGGCTGCAGCTGGCCAGTGTGCAGCAGGCACAACTTGTCGCGCCATTGTTTGCAGGCGCTGGCTTGGCCGCTTTACTGTTCGGTGGCTGGTCGGCGCTGCGCACACCGTTTATCAAAAATCTGGTGGCTTATTCTACGGTGGCCCAGCTGGGGTATGCCACCTTAGCTTTGGGGCTGATGTTGAAATTTGACCAACCACTGATTTTTGCCGCGTTATGGCTGTTTGTGCTGGCCCATGCGTTGGCCAAAGCCGCATGCTTCCTGGCCGTCGGTGAAATGAGTGCGACCCTGGGTGGAAAACGGCTGACCATTGTAAAGGGCGCCAGCCAGACTATGCCATTGGCCATGTTCGCCTTTGCCGTGGCCGGCGGTAGTTTAATCGGCTTGCCGCCAAGTGGTGGTTTTGTCGCTAAGTGGGCGCTGCTGCAAGGTTTGTGGCTGCAAGGTGAACTGCTGCTGTGGCCGCTAGCTCTGGTACTTGCCACGTTATTGTCCGCTGCTTATGTGTTCAGGGTGGTGGTGGTGGCGTTTGACCGGGCTGATCCTGTGGCACCTGATTTTGCGCCGCAGCTGCTACCGCAGTGGCTGGCTTTGTTGCCCGCTTTAGCGGTATGGGCGATGGCGATGTTTAGCGAGCCTCTGCTGTTACTGTTACGGCTGGAGGCATGATGAGCCCGTTCTGGTTAAGCTACTTACCTGTCGCCATTATTTTAAGCTCGCTGCTGCCGGGCTTAATTATTTTTACCTTAAAAGAGCAGCAGGTAAAACTGCGAATAAGCCTGAATCTGCTTGGCGTGAGCGTAAAGCTGATCCTGGTGCTGATAATGTGGCAGGCGGTAAAAGCCGGTGATATTTTTTATTTTAGCCTGCCTTTTCTGCCCGGCGCTGATTTAGTGTTGCAAGGTGATGCTTTATCGCTGCTTTTTGTCGTGTTGTCCTCGGTGTTATGGCTGGCAACTACTATTTATGCCATTGGCTATCTGGAAAACTCGCCGCTGCGGTCACGGTTTTTTGGCTATTTCAGCTTATGTGTCAGTGCGACGGTCGGTCTGGCATTGTCGGGCAATCTGGTTAGCTTTTTACTTTTTTACGAGCTGCTTACTCTGGCAACCTTTCCGCTGGTGGTGCACCGCGGCACGCCACAATCGTTAGCTGCCGGGCGGCGCTATCTTGCTTATACCCTAAGCGGTGGATTGTTGCTGCTAACGGGGGTTGCACTACTGCATTCGGTTGTGCAAAGCCCGCAGTTTATACCCGGTGGTTATGTCAGTGCTGTGGTGAGTGAACATGCGATGCTATTAAAGCTGGCTTTTGCGCTGATGATTGGCGGGCTGGGTGTCAAAGCCGCGTTGTTGCCACTGCATGGCTGGTTACCACAAGCCATGGTCGCCCCGGCGCCCGTCAGTGCTTTATTGCATGCAGTGGCGGTAGTAAAAGCGGGTGCATTTGGCATTATCCGGCTGGTTTATGATGTGTTTGGGGTAGACAGCATGCAGCAGCTGCAGCTGGCAGAGCCGCTGATGTTGTTAGCTGCTGCCACTATTTTATATGGATCCTGGCGGGCGCTGGCTCAACAGGACATTAAGCGGCGACTGGCCTATTCGACAATTAGTCAGGTGTCGTATATTACCGTGGGGGTGGCGATGCTGGGGCCACTGGCGGCTGTCGGTGGGCTGGTGCATCTGGTGCACCAGGGGGTAATGAAAATTACCTTGTTTTTTTGCGCCGGTAATTATGCTGAAACTCTTGGCGTGCATAAGATCCGGGAACTTAATGGCGCTGGCCGGCGCATGCCGCTGACCTCAGCTGCTTTTACATTGGCGGCGCTGGGGATGATTGGCATTCCACCCTCTGCCGGTTTTATCAGTAAATGGTACCTGGGGCTGGGGGCGGTAGCTACAGACAATAACCTGATGTTAATGGTATTTGTGCTATCGGGGTTATTAAATGCCGGCTACTTTCTACCGATTGTGTATCGCTTATGGTTTTTACCTCAACGTGGCAGCTGGCCCCAGGAGCAACGTTTATCAGCCTCTCTGGAAACGCACTGGATGCTGTTGTTGCCTATGTTGTTTACCGCACTGTTAATCATTTTAATGGGGCTGTTTGCCAGTACCGGAGTAAGCCCGCTTAGCTGGGCGCAGCTGATTGTCGAGCGGGAGTTTAGCTATGATTGATCTATCGAGCTGGCTCTGGCCCGGTGCAGGCCTGGGTCTGGTCACAGAATTACAGCAGGTATGGTGGTATTTTACCCTCAGTTTATGGTGTGTTGCAGGGATTTTCAGCCTGTCGTTTATGGCTCAATCGGCGCATAAAGGCCGGTATTGGCTGTTTTTCTGCCTGAGTTTTGCCGGCAATATGCTACTGATTGCCGCGCTGGATGCGCTCAGTTTTTATATCGGTTTTAGCGTAATGAGCTTATCGGCTTATGGTCTGGTGGTGGATAGCGGCAGCAAGGCCGCGCGAAGGGCAGGGCGTCTGTATTTACAGCTGGCAATAATCGGCGAACTGCTGTTGTTTGCGGCGTTGGTGCTGCGGGCCAGTGCCGCCGATGGCCAGTACGACTGGCAAAGCTGGCAGCAGGTACCCCTGGATCATCTGACAATTTTACTTACGATCCTGGGGCTGGGATTAAAAGCCGGTTTCTGGCCGCTGCATATCTGGTTGCCGCAAGCGCATCCGGCAGCACCAGCGCCAGCCAGTGCCGTATTGTCAGGCGCAATGATCAAAGCCGGTATTCTGGGGCTTATTGTATTTCTGCCCTCTGGCGACCCTCAGCTTCAACACTGGATCCCCTATATGATCACGCTGGGGTTTATCTCAGCCGTATTTGGTGTGCTGGCCAGTTTGGTCTATCGCCAGCCCAAAGTGATTCTGGCGTACTCTTCCGTTAGTCAGGTGGGTTATATTGTGGTGTTGGTGGCCCTGGCCTGGACTAACCACGCTGCTGCAGTGCTACCGGTTTTGATGGCTTATGCTGCCCATCATGCAGTTGCGAAAGGCGCATTATTTTTATATGCCGGCATAAGTGGCAAACAGCGTTTACCTGCTTACTGGCAACTGTTGTTCTGGGGGCCGGCCCTGGCCTTAATGGCGGTGCCGTTCAGCGGGGGCGCAGCAATCAAAACCGGCCTGAAAAGTTTGCTCAGCAGCGACCTGCTGCCGGGCGGGTTGAACGCTGAGATCCTGACCACTCTGTTGTCGGTAGGGGCAATATTAACCGCCCTGTTGTTTTTACATCTTGCGGTGGCCTTGCAGCGCCAGCAGCGGGAATATCAGCATAAAGCAGATCCGGGTTTGGCATTGTACTGGCAGGGAGCCTGTGTTGTATTATTGTTACTGATACTGATCTGGTTACCCTGGTACTGGCAGCCGATGTTGCAGCTTAGTCAGTACACGCTGGCCTGGTCGAAGATCTGGGGCCTTAGCTGGCCACTACTGGCGGCGGTAGGGATATTTATGCTGGGGCGTTGGCAGCAATGGCGTTTGCCAGCCCGGTATTATGATCGCAACAGCCCGGTTTTGGCATGGTCGCTTAGGCTAAAGCGGCTTTATCAGCCGCAACGGCAGTGGCAGGCGCCCGTGTTTAAGTTTAACTGGCGAGGCATTGAACGCGCTTGTAACCGAACCGCAACAGGCTCCGTGGTGGGATTCAGTGCATTAGTGATTCTGGTGCTATTGGTGCTGATTACGCTTTGGCAGTACTTCGCTTAGCAAATCAGTTCAGCGTTAGCCGGGTAAAGCAGGCCCTTTTATGGTGATGTAATCCACCATATTTTGCTGAATGGCACCTTGCAAGTCATTGGTAAGCGCCTGGCGGGCGCTGTCGTAATCACAGCGCAGGCCGGTAATGGCATACACCTGATTACGGCCATGTACTTTACTTAAATACAGCGCCATATCGGCAATTTGTAAGGCCCGCTCCCAGTTCAGATCGGTTTCATCAACCCCGGCAAAAGGCAGGTGAATAAAGCCGCCACTGGCACTGACCGGGATAAGCTTGCCATCGCATTGCACCGGTTCGCTAGCGATAATGTCGAGTATCCGCTGACAAAAGCCGGAAACCTGCTCTGGTGCTATATGCTCCAGGTATAATAAAAATTCTTCACCGCCCCAGCGGATCACCAAATCTTCATCGCGGCAGACCTTGGTTAAACGGGCGCTAAGTTGGGTTAATACTTCATCGCCGGCGGCATGACCGTAGTTATCATTAATCTTTTTAAAGTAATCAATATCTAATAATAAAAAACCGTTGGCACTTGGGCTGGAATCAGTTTGGCGACGACCGTATTTTTCCCGGCGCTGCATCTGTTCCTGTAAGGCCCGCCGATTATATAAACCCGTCAACGGGTCACGCAATGACTGAAATTCAAGTTGTTTATTGGCTTCACGTAATTTACGGTTCGATTGGCGCACTTTACGATACAGTTGATACAACATTACTGCGGCAAAAATAAGCACTAAGGTAAACAGCGCGGTGATTTGCTGCTGCAATTTCTGGTTATCCAGCAACTGAGCTTTTAAATCGTTTTCCTGCTCCAGAATGGTAATTAACTGACTTTTGGCTTTGGTGTCATAGCGGTTTTGCAATTCCGCGACGCTTTTCTCGCGCTCGCTGGTCAGGATCTCGGCGCGTAACTCAAGCTGTTGCTGCAATGTTTGTGCTTGCAACTGGAACTGGCCGGCAGCAGCATAGGCTTTTGCCAGCCACTGCAGCATGGGTTCGTACTGGGCTTTGGTATCGTTTTCCTTAAAATACTGCAATGCAGCCAGCATTTGCTCAAGACCACGTTTATGCTCGCCCTGCATAACATCGATATAGCCGAGGTTATAGGCCATTATCTGCACGTTAAATTCATCATTCAGTGACGTTGCCTGCTCGGAGGCGGCCTGCAATACGGCTCTGGCTTCTTCATACTTCTGTTGTTCGATGTAAATTGAGCCCAGATTATTTTCAAACGTTAGCTCAATATTGGGCCGGTCAACGGCTTTGGCCGCGGCAACACCCAGTTGATTGACCGCTACCGCAGCGTTTAAATCGTTCTGCTCAGCCAGAATAAAACCCAGCATCAGGTACAGGTCCGGCAAAAACTGCGGATACTGATATTTTTTGGCTGCTGCAATCAGCTCTTCGGTCAGCAGCTTAGCTTCCGGCCATTTTTTTAAATCAGCGTAAACCTGGGCGATAAAATAATTTAGATTGGCGCGACGTCGCAGAGTGAACTGATCATCTGTGGCGATAATCGCATCAAGCGCATCAGTATAGTGTTGCAGTGCCTGCTCAAACTGGTTGTCAGTTTTAAACAAACCGCCCAACATAGCATTGGCGAAGTACTGCACCCGCGGTACGCTGGCGTTTTGTACAATCAGTTCCAGCCGATCTGCTTTAAGTATTGCTGCAGATAGCTGGCGTTGATATAACAAAAACTCTATTTCGGTGGCATAAATTTCACTGAGGATATCCGGGTTATTTGTGTCGTTGGTTAGTTTCAGCAATTCAGCCAGCAGGGCATCTGCAGCTGTTTGTCGTTGCAGATGCAGCAAGTGACTGGCCTGATACGACAATAGCCTTACCTGACTGGCCAGCGCGATGTCGGTATTAGGGTTAAGGTAGTAACGCTGATATAAATCAGTCAACAAAGCATCAGCTTTAACAGGATCTTCTCGGAGTGTGACCAAATATTGATCTAGCTGTTGCTCCAGTGGCGCAGTTACTTGTTGCTGCGCCGCAACATGGCTTAGACTCAAAGATAACACGCCTAACCACAAGCCCAGCAAACACAAGCGCTGCAAGGAACCAATAGCTGAAAACTGGGGCATTTGCCGCTTCCGGATAACAGTTAATTGGTTTGAAGATAGCGTATTTTGCAGACAATTACAGCTATAACAGCCTTACAATTGTTGATTTCTGGCGAATATTTTCAGTTGCTTAGGGTTATTAGCAGCTGATTAAAGCTATAATAACAACCGTGATATGTGTGCCAGGCAAAATGGTTTGCCCTGAGTTTGTTGGAAGTGTTATGAGTACCCTTGAGTATCTGTTTGTTATGTTGCTGCTGGTTGCGGCCAGTTCGTTTTTTTCAGTCTCTGAAATTGCCCTGGCGGCATCGCGGAAAATGCGTTTGCGGTTAATGGCAAGTGAGGGGGATATTAACGCTGAAAAAGTGCTGATGTTGCAGGATCACCCGGGCAATTTTTTTACGGTGGTACAAATTGGTTTAAACGCGGTCGCGATCCTCGGTGGTATTCTGGGGGAATCGGCATTTACGCCTTATTTTGCTTCTCTGTTAGGCGTGTTCACCGATGCGACATGGCTGCCAGCGGCTGCATTTGGTTTATCGGTTTTCTTTGTTACTTCACTGTTTATCCTGTTCGCTGATTTAATGCCGAAACGGCTGGCGATGATTGCGCCGGAAAAAATCGCCGTAAAAATTGTCCGGCCAATGTCATTGCTTATCGTATTATTGAAACCTTTTGTCTGGTTATTTAATGGCCTGGCCAATTTGTTTTTCAGTTTATTTAATGTGCCGACCATGCGCAAAGATGATATTACGCCCGATGATATTATGGCCATGATGGATGCAGGTGCTCAGGCCGGTGTATTACAGCAGCACGAGCATCAGTTGCTGGAGAATGTATTTGATATGGAATCGCGCACGGTTACCTCAGCTATGACAGCGCGGGAAAGTCTGATTTTCTTTACCAATAACGAGTCGCAGGACAATATCAAGGCGAAAATTGCTGAGCATCCGCATGCCAAATTTATCGTCTGCGACGAGGTTCTGGATCGGGTGGTAGGCTATGTGGATACCCGTGACATTTTAATGCAGGTGTTACATGACCAGCCTATATCGCTGAAAAAAGAGGGGATAGTACGCCTGCCCCTTATTATTCCCGATACATTGTCGCTATATGAAGCACTGGAGCATTTTAAATCGACCGGGGTCGATTTTGCGATCATCATGAACGAATACGCGCTGGTGGTGGGGATTATTACCCTAAAAGATGTGATGAGCATTGTGATGGGGGAGTTGGTTAGCTCAGAAGAAGAACAAATTGTGAAACGTGATGCCAATTCCTGGCTGGTAGAAGGCCTGACTCCGCTGGCTGATGTGATGCGGGTGCTTGATATTGATAGTTTTCCTAATTCGGAAAGTTATGAAACTATTGCCGGGTTTATGATGTTTACCCTGCGAAAAATACCTAAGCGCACCGATTTTGTGTTACACGGTGGCTATAAGTTTGAAGTGGTCGATATCGACAGCTATAAAATTGATCAATTGCTGGTTACCCGTATTGATAATCAGGATGGATAAGGCCGGCGTTTAGACTGCCGGCCGGCTTGTTACTGTGTTGTCGAATCGGAGCGGGTGTCCGGTTCGCCTGGGGTATCGGTATCGTTGTTGCTGGCGGCCTGCTCAGCCCGTTCCAGCATCTTCAGCCGAAACGTTTCCAGACCGCTTATTACTTTGGCATAAGTTTGATCAACCCCTTCGCTAATTTCACCCTGATAAACCTTCAAGCCTTTTAAAATATCTTTGGCATCGGCAAAACCTTTTTCTATACCGGGGCCAATCACGTTTAAAAAGTTGTCCAGTTGCTCTTCTTCTGAACGCCCAGGGTTCAATTCTTTATAGCGGCTGTAAAAACCGCTGACAAACGCAACAATCCGCTCTGCCGTAGCCTCCGGAGAGGTATCGACGCCGGCGTCATAGACTTTTTGTGCGGCATTTTCGCCTAAAACCGGTTCCAGTTCCGCGTTAATGCCTTCCAGTGCCGTTTTATACAGCAAGCTCAATGAGTCGTTATTACTGCTTAGCGACACGCGCTCGTTGGCGCGCAAGATGGCAACATTTTGCGCTTGCTTGGCTTTAGCTACATCGCTTTCGACGCCATTATCTTTAACCTGGCGGTTGTTGTCGCTTTTGGCTGTCTGATTATTTTGCGACGTCGCTGATGCAGGTGTATTGCTTTTGGCCACGTTGCTTGGTGAATTCGGAATAATTGCCATGGTAATCACCTCTTTGTGTCAGCTTATGCTGATGAATAAATTATAGCGTAACGAGGGTATCGGCTGTCGCACTTCAGATCTTTAATTTTTTTGTTTTTAAATACTAAACAGCGGCGTGCTAATGACATCTGGCCCTGACATCTGCATAATCGGGGCAGCTTCGCCAAATTATAAAGTGAAGCAGATAATTCTAATATTACTGGGGATCCCATGACTGCTTTTAGCAACCCTGCTGACTTGTCGGCTAATCAGCCACAGTTTCTCGGCCATCCGGTCGGACTCTATGTCTGCTTTCTCACTGAAATGTGGGAACGTTTTTCATTTTACGGCATGAAATATTTGCTGTTGTTATATTTAACCAAGTATCACTTATTCAGCGATGCCGGTGGTCTGGACGTGCTGGGCAGCTATGCTGGCTTAGTGTATGCCATGCCGGTAATCGGCGGTATGCTGGCTGACCGTTATTTAGGGATGCGCAAAGCGGTTACTTTCGGGGCTATTTTATTGTGCCTGGGGCACCTGGGTTTGGCCTACGAAGGCTTTCAGGCGTACGTTGAAAACGGCGTTGTGGTGCAAGACACCGGCGCTATTCAGGTATTCTACTTTTCTCTGGCGCTGATTATCATGGGCGTTGGGTTTTTAAAGCCGAATATCTCTACCATCGTTGGTCAGTTGTATGGCCAGGGCGATGCGCGGCGCGATTCCGGTTTTACTATCTTTTATATGGGGATTAACACCGGCTCTTTTATCGCCACTTTGCTGGTAACTTACATTGGTGAAGTTTACGGCTGGGGCTGGGGTTTTGGTCTGGCCGGTATTGGTATGGTACTGGGGCTGATCGTATTTCTGGCAGGCCAGAAATATCTGTATGGCTATGCTGAACCCTCAGATCCTGTGTTGTTAAAGCAGAAAGTTTTTGCATTTATTGACCGTGAATGGCTGATATATCTGGCAACCTTACCTGCGCTGTTTGTAGTGTGGCAACTGGTACAATACAATCCTGTGGTGCATAGCGTGTTACTGGGTATGTCCTTTATTGTACTGGGTGGCATCATCTGGTTTATGGTGAAGGAATGTACCAAGGTAGAACGTGATCGGATGATGGTATTGATTGTTCTGACCTTTTCTACAGTGGTGTTCTGGGCCTTGTTCGAACAGTCAGCCTCTTCTATGACGCTGTACGCCGATAGGGTAATGGACCGTAATGTGTTTGGTTTTGAAACTACCGCTGGCCAGTACGGTGCCTTAAACCCGCTGTTCATTATTACTCTGGCGCCGTTGTTTGCCTGGTTATGGATAGCACTGGGCCGGCGCAATATGGAACCGAGCACTCCGGTTAAATTTGCGCTGGGTATTATGCAAGCTGGTTTGGGCTTCGGTGCACTGGTGTTAGGTGCGCAGTTTCCAAATGAAGCGGGCATGGTTGGCGCAGGTTGGATGGTGCTGGCGTATATGCTGCATACCATGGGTGAATTGTGCTTATCGCCGGTTGGCTTATCCGCAGTCACCAAACTGGCCGTGCATAAAGTAGTTGGGGTAATGATGGGAGCCTGGTTCCTGGCAACCGCCTACTCAGAATTACTGGCAACACAACTGGCTAAGCTGGCGGCTATTGATACCCCAAGTGGTGAGGTGGCTGATGTTGGCACGGCACTGGCAAGTTACACCGAACTATTCAGCTTCCTGATGTATGTTGGTATTGGTATCGGTGTGTTTATGTTAGTGATTAGTCCTTTTCTGAAGAAACGGATGCACGGCGTAAACTAAGCATATTGTGAACTAAGAATGGCCCGGTAGTTCGTAGCCGGGTCATTGAACGATTAAAGGGGTGCTCCAGGCGCCCCTTTTTTATAAAGCGGGTTTTGGTATATCAGCTGATGCACTGAGCAGGGTATTTGTGCGCCATTGCCACCACAATACGGCCGCTAAACTGAGGCTACGCGATGCCATAAATACCGAAAGTGCCGCCCAAAGCGCATGATTTTGCCAGCCTTGCAGCAGGTAAAAGCTAAGTGAAAAACCCATTAACGCGACAACCATGCTGTTACGCAGCGTTTTACCCTGAGTGGCACCAATAAATACCCCATCCAGAAAGTAGGCCCAGCAGGCCAGCAGCGGTAGCATAATCATCCATCCCAGATACAATGCGGCCTGTTGTTGTACCTCAGGTATGGATGTCAGCAGGCTAACAAAAAGGTTGCCAAACAGGCCATAGCCGCCGCTAAACAGCATTGCCAGCAGCATGCACCACAGTGCCAGAATAGTCAGAGTGTTACCCAACAGCTTGCTATCACTTGCGCCAATGGCTTTGCCTACCAGGCTCTCGGCCGCATAGGCCAGACCATCCATGGCGTAGGAAACCAGCATTAAAAAACTTAGCAGGACCGCATTGGCCGCAACCGTGTTATCGCCAAAAGCGGCGCCCTGAAATGCAATAAATACAAACACACTTTGCAGGCATAAGCTACGCAGAAAAATATCCCGGTTAAGTGCAAACAGGCGCTTTAATCCCGCGAGCCTAACCAGTTGACTGGTCATAGCCTGAATTAGCGTTTTAGCGGTTAGGTGGCGCAGTAACAAACCGCAGCCAAGGAGCAGACCTGCATAATCGGCAACCACCGACGCGGCGGCAATACCCGCTACCTGCCAGCCAAAGCCCAGCACAAACCAAAGGTCGAGCAGTATATTCACCAGATTGGTAACTACTAAAATCCACATCGGATAACGGGCATTTTGCCGGCCTAAAAACCAGCCCATCAACACCAGGTTAATTAACGTAGCCGGGGCGCTCCAGATCCGGATGCCGAAATACAGCTGGGCTTGCTGGTTTACCTCGTTACTGGCATCACTGAAACTAAAGGCCAGTTGGCTCAGGGGCCATTGCAATGATAACAACAGCAAGGCCAGCAGCAGCGCCATTAACAGGCTCTGGCTCAGACAGGTTAGCTGGCCGTCGCTGTCTTTGGCGCCATATGCCTGGGCGGTTAAACCGGTGGTACTCATCCGTAAAAAGCCCAGCAGGAAAAACAGCAGGCTGATTAAACTGGAACCAAGCGCAACACCACCCAGATACCAGGCATGCTGAAGATGACCGCTTACGGCGGTATCTACCAGGGCGAGTAATGGCACCGATAAATTCGACAACACCATGGGCAGAGCAATGGCGGCGACTTTTTTTTGCAGCGGCGCGTTTAGAAATAGCGACAGCAAATACGGTTCCTGCAATATTGAAGTTTGACACTATGATACACGGCTTACCGGCTGCTCGAAACTGCCAGGCAAAGTCGCTATACTGCTGTTTTGCCAGCGATGGATGCCGTTTATGAATAAGCCAGGCTGTGATCCAGTATAAATCAGCTGCGTTTTATCAGAGTTGTTTCGCGCTGTGTCTGGCGGCTGTGGTGGTTTTTGCCAACCTGCATTTACTGCAACCGCTATTGCCTCAGCTAAGCCGCGAATTTCAACTCAGCCCGTTGCAGGTTAGTCTCAGTTATACCATTGCCACGTTTGGCCTGGGGTTATCTTTATTGGTGTATGCCTCGCTATCCGATGCCTGGGGCCGTAAAACGTTATTATTATTTACCTTGTTGGGCGTGACGTTAAGCACAGTGGCACTGACACAGGTAGAAAGCTTCACTGCGCTGCTATGCTGGCGGGCCATTCAGGGGATCTGTCTCGGAGGCTTACCCGCCATAGCCATAGCCTGGATGGGCGAGGAATATTCCACACCGGCGCTGGTTGTTGCAGTGGGGTACTATATCAGCGCTAATTCACTGGGCGGTATTGGAGGTCGTTTGCTGGCTGGCAGTCTGGCTGATCTTGGTCACTGGCAGTGGGTGTTCTGGCCTATGGCATTTTTAAGTGCTGCTAGCTGCTATTTTATCTGGCGTTACCTGCCAGTATCGGTTCGTTTTACCCCGCAGCCTTTTCGGTTACGCCTGGCGCTGCAAAATCATGCTTTTCATTTATGCCAGCCAACGTTATTGCTGACTTACCTGATTGGTGGTCTTAATTTTCTGGTGTTTTTAAATCAGTACACCTTTATTAGTTTTGTGCTGGCAGCGCCGCCGTATCTGCTTAGTAGCAGTTTACTCGGCTTGCTGTTTATTACTTATTTCAGTGGCACCGTCGGTTCGGCTTTTTCCGCTAAAATTGCGCGGCGTCTGTCACCGCCGCTGGCGATGGCATTAGGTATACTGCTGATGATGCTGGGCACGGTGGTTACTCTGCACAGCGCGCTCTGGCTTATTGTCAGTGGCTTTTTTATCAGTGCCTTTGGTTTTTTTCTGTGTCATTCGCTGGCCAGTAGCTGGGTAAACCAGCATGCTCAGCGCGCCAGAGCCAGTGCCAGTGCACTGTATCTGGTGTTTTACTATGTGGGTGCCAGTGTCGGCAGCCTGTATTTGCAACCTTTCTGGCAATGGCAAGGCTGGACAGGCGTGATAATAGCGTCGCTGGCTATGTACAGTTTAACGTTAGCGCTGACGTTATCGCTATGGTATCGCAGCCATTCACATTCGCCTTAGCCTGACTCAGCTGTTAACTGAGTCAGGGAAGACCTGGCGTATTCTTAGAGAAAGCACCTGATGCAAAGCTCCTCACGGAAAATACTGCGGATAATTGGTGCGGTTAAACGGTTTAAGATTGTATTGCGGTTGCAAAAATGCAACTAAATCAATCAGTTCGTTAACGGTCATCACATCATTATAATTGCGCATTAAGGATTGACCTGTGTCATCTGTGAAACCTTCACGCATAAAACCGCGCGCAATTTTGTGAGAAGGGTTAATGACAGAAGTAACCAGCTCACCGTACGTTTTAATAGTGCTGACGTCGCCGCCTAAAGGTACTTTTTGTGGCACGTGTTGTTCAACATCGTTGTCACTAACACCCTGCAAGGTATGACAGGCGAGACATTGGTAGGATATCAATACGGCTTTGCCCGCTTCAGCGTTTCCCTCTGGCAGACTAAACCCCCGGGGTGACTCAGGCCCCTCTGAGCAGGCCGTAAGCAGAACTGATATTGGTAATAAAATTAACAGAATAATTTTCATCGGTTGCTCCAAGTAACGTGGTTAGTACCCTTTTACTTCTGGATAGCTATTAACCAGTCTAGTTCATCCTGTTAAGCGTTGTTTGATCGGGATCAATCGTTGTGACGTTTATATCGACTGCAGGTGTGTCTGCTGTGACAGGGCATTTCGTTCAATCAGGCTTAGCTCCCGATAATGCCCCACCGCCAGATCACCGAGTCCTATGTTACCCATAGCAATACGGGTTAACGTCGTCACCCGGTAACCCAGCGCTTTACACATATAGCGAATTTGCCGATGCAGGCCCTGGGTCAGAATAATGTCAAATTGCCCGGGGCCTGTGCCGCTAACCTGGCAAGGCCTGGATTGGTAATGGTTATTACCAAGCTGCCAGCTAACCCCTGCGGCCATCTGGCTGATAAATTCAGGGGTGACTGGTTTGTCCGTGTTAACAACATAACGTTTACTGTAGTGGTAATCAGGATGCAATAGCCGCTGACAGAGGGCGCCGTCATTAGTTAGCAGCATTAAGCCGCTGGAGTCTTTATCGAGCCGGCCAACGGCAAATAAGCGGATTGGAAAGGTTTTCAGCAACTGATACAGGCTGGCCGGGTCATCCGGGCGGTTATTGCAATCCATGCCAACGGGTTTATGGTACAGCAGATAACTCAGCGCTGGGGCAGCGGTAAGTGTCGCACCGTTTATCCGGATGTTGTCAGCCTGACTGACTAAATCGGTATGTTTGGCCGGATTACCGTTTACCTCAACCTGGGCTTTTGATATTAAGCGCTCAGCAGCGCGGCGCGAGCAGTGACCACTTTGCGCTATCCACTTCGCCAGTCGGTGCTGAATGTCAGGTTTATTATCCAAGATGGTTTGCTTAAATTGGTTTACGAAATATGGACGCTAAAAGTAGGTGGCAGCGCATATTGTCATAATACTGCCATCAACAACTGGCAAACTATGCCCTGTTACACCTTCCTTCCTGGATATTGTTCACTCTGTTAGTGATGATGGGAGCATTTGCTCCCAGTTTTTCTGCCATTTTCCAGCTAGTTGTTTTCTTCTTTTAAGCGGGTAGGATAGCGCTGATAAATCAGCTGCACGGCATCACTGATAGCTTGCTGTGGCTCAGCCATCGCTTTTTTCGTCAGTCGGCCATCAACCAGACCTTGCCATACCAGGCGTTGTTCAGCGGCATCAATGACGTCGATTGTTACCGTACCCACTTTATATTCATTTTTTTCCAGCCGGTTGCCAAATAGTGGAATACCAAACATAAAACTGCTGCTTCTGCTGTAATAACCGTATCCGGCATTAATTGAAAAGGGTGAGCTGCGCACATCGCTGCGGGTTTCGACATTAGTCATGTAATTCACCAGCAGTTGCGGGTTTTGTTCACTGTATTGATAGCCCAGCGCAACCATTTCAGCATTGATCGCAGTTTTAAAATGCTGGTCAAGTAAAGTGGTATAGGCCTTGGCTTCAAGATCTGCAGCTTTGACTTCTGCCGCCAGGGGTTCAGTTCCGGGTGTTTGTGGCTGCGGCTCGGTAGCTGTTTGATCCTCCGGAACTGGCTGATAAAACCCATAGGTTTGGTATTGCTGAAAATTGACATTTCGATCGTAATCTATTGTAGCCTGCCGTGGGCTGGAGCAGGCGCTTAGACCCAGAGACAGGGCTGCGACAAGGCTGAATGCCCGCAGCAGAGTGTTGTAAAAAAACGTGTTATCTAAAAAAGCCATAGTTGCCTCTTACCAGGGTAAACCGATATCTTAAGTGTATAGCAGCTAAGACCTGTTGCTAAACAATAAGTTTGGTTAATTTGTAAATTGTCGGATTACTAACGGCTAATTACCGACTTTAGTTCAGTTTAAGGAAACAGCAACTGAATGCCAGCTAAAGCACAACCCGCCGGCGGCGGGTTGATGATATGGTGATAGGTAATAACGGCGACAACCGAGAACTCATTAAAACATATAATTAAACTGTACGGCCAGTAACTGCCCTTTATTCCTGTACTGGCCCTGATAACCGCTGTTATAAAGCGGCTCATCTTGAACATTATACTCACGCTCGCTTACTGTTACGTCACCGGTAAACAAATAGCCATAAGCCATATCAATGCTTAACTGCTGATTGAGCTGCCAGTTGGCCCCAACAGTCAACCATACCCGATCATCCGTTGGGATACGGGCGGTTTTGTGCTCTGATGCTATCGGGTTTTCATCAAACGCGGCTCCGGCTTTCAGGGTTAAGCCGGGTTGGTAAACATAACTTGCACCCAACGCCGCAGACCAGCTGTTTTGCCACTGTTGCGGAATATAACCGATATAGCCTTGGCTGTTCAGATTTGGCGGCCGCTGCGTATTCAGCGAAATACTGGGGTTTGGATCATTGCTGACGATATCAATACTGTCAAACTCACTCCACTGCGTCCAGGCAATACTTAGCTGTAAAGACAACGCAGTTGAAATTTGCTGATCCAGACCAAAGGCCGCACTGGCAGGTGTGGTCAGTGCCAGCTGGCTCGATTCTGTTAGCCGGCTATTTGCCGCTAATTTACCGGTAGTCAAATCAATGGCCGGCAGGTTAGGCGCCACCACCAGATAATTGGGGTTGCCAGCAACGTTGGCGCCGGTAAGCGGAGTATTGGTAATTACCGAGTCACCTTGCAGCGTATAGCGCACGGCTGAATGCCAGGTCAACGCCAACCGGGTACCTGCCACAGGCTCACCATGAATACCAAAAGTATAGCCAAAGGCAACGTCATCGCCCGCCACTTCATAGTGGCTGTTGCAGTATGCATCGTTATAAACGGCAGCACCAAACATCGCGTTTGTGGTGGCCTCACCCAGCTCACATAAACCACTATGGTCTTTATATTTTGATAAGGTGCCTTGTGCATGATTAATTGAAACACCCACGCCAACCGACCATTGTTCATTTAGCTGGTAACCGATTGCCGGCTGCAGGCTTAATACCTGTATGGCAGTTTCATCGGCAAAATAGCGGCCAACAAAGTCGTTGTCATAGTTTGATGACAAGCCAAAGGGCACATAAAAGCCAATGCCCCAGCTTAGCTGATCTGACACTTTGTCTGCATAAAATACAAATGGCACCAGTTCAGTTAAACTATTTGCCCCTTCTGTTTTTCCGATTACCGGTTGGCCATTGGCACTTTGCGCACTGGCATCGCGATAATTGGTTTTGGCGTTAATCAGGTTTAAGCCTGCAGATAATTGTGCGCCATTCAGGCTGGTCAGTCTGGTCAGGGCAGCCGGATTAGAATATACCAGGCTGGCATCGCTGATTTGGGCGCCGCGCCCGGCGTAGGCATTGCCCATGCTGCTAACCGATTGTTCAAATAGTTTGTAGCCTTCCGCAAAGGCATTGGCGCTGCTAAGGGTCAGTGTCAGTGCCATAAAAAGGCGGTTTTTTGAAAAAGTCATCTGCTTACTCCGTCATTATCTTCTGGCCATTATAATGAGGTCAGACCTTAGAGTACATGCACTACTTCCTGCTTGGCGGGCTATTTATCGCAAGACTTCACTATTTTTCACTAAATTTTAGTGTAAATCACCAACTGATATCGACTGATAATAATCAGTTACAAAGTAAATATATTTAACTAATTGAATAGTAATATAAAACATATAAAATTCAGTCTGGCATAGCCTCTGCATTAGTTGCTACCAGTGGTAATAAAAAATTTGAAAATGCCGTGAGTCAACACCCTGACGGTAAGTGCAAAACAAGGACCTTATAAAATGAAAACGTTATCTCTGGTTGTGGCAGTATTCAGTTCGACAGTTTTTCTGACTGGTTGTAATCAGGCCAACAGCAGCAGCAATAGTGACGCGGCTGAAGTGGTAGCAATACCGGTTGAGGCCGCCTTAGCACGTCCGGGAGAAATTAGTAGTAGTTACCATACTAATACTACCCTGGAAGCACGTGCTGAGACCGATGTTATCAGCAAAAGCAGTGGTATTGTGCAACAGGTGCTGGTGGAAGAAGGCGATTATGTTAAAGCCGGCCAGTTGTTGGCGGTGCTGGAGAACGAACGGCAGCGTTTTATGCTGGCTAAAGAGCAAGCCGAACTCAGCAGGTTGGAAAGCGAACTACAACGCATGGCAGAAATGTACCAGCGCAAATTAATCAGCACCGATGTGTATGAAAAGTTGCGCTGGCAGCATGATGCAATTAAAGCGTCAGTCGACTTAGCTGAATTAAGTGTCCGCGAAACTGAAATTCGAGCGCCAATTGCCGGGGTTGTGTCGCGCCGCTATGTGAAAGTTGGTCAGCTTATCAGCCAGATGGCACCACAGTCTTTATTTCACCTGGTAGCCAACAGCGAGCTTGAAGCCGTAGTGCATATTCCTGAACAACAACTGGCACAGGCTAAAGCCGGCCAGGCTGCGATTTTACGCTTCGCTGGCATGCAGCCGGTACAGGCGAACATCAGCCGTATTTCGCCAGTGGTAGATGCGCAGTCAGGTACGGTCCGTACTACGCTGATAATCGACAACCAAAAGGGTGAATTACGTCCTGGCATGTTTGCTCAGGTAGAGCTGAAGTTTGATGTGAAAACTGATGCTTTGCTGGTGCCTAAACGGGCTATTATCACTATCGATAACTTACATAGCGTATTTGTGGTGGATAGCGAGGACAACGTTAGCCGCAAAGTGGTCCACCTTGGTTACAGTTCAGATAATACGGTTGAAATTTTAGATGGTATCACTACCGGCGAGCAGGTTGTGGTTGCCGGTCAGGGCGCGCTGAAGGACCAAAGTCTGGTCAAGGTTGTCACCATCCGCGAGTTTTAACACACTACGCCCGGCACTGCCGGGCTTTTTAGTACAGTAACGATTAAAAAATAAAAAATACTGAAAAGGAATTAATGATGAAACTGGTTGATGTAGCGGTGGCGCGCCCGGTTACGATATGGATGTTTACCTTTGGCATCCTGTTATTTGGTTTGGTCTCAGCAGGGCGGCTGGCCGTTAATTTGCTTCCCGATCTCTCTTATCCCAGCTTGACCATTCGCACCGAATACCTGGGGGCTGCGCCAGTTGAAGTTGAACAACTGGTCAGTAAGCCGATAGAGGAAGCATTGGGCATAGTTAAAGGCGTACATAAGGTGCAATCGGTCTCACGCTCTGGTCGTTCTGATGTGGTGCTGGAGTTTGACTGGGGCACCGATATGGATTTGGCAATGCTGGAGGTACGCGAAAAACTTGATGTACTCATGCTACCGCTGGATATTGAAAAACCCTTGCTGTTGCGCTTTAACCCTAATTTAGACCCCGTAGTGCGCCTGGCATTAAGCCGTGCAGGCGGCATCAATACAGAGCAGGAATTGGTAACCTTACGCACCTACGCTGAAGAGGATTTACGCCGTAAACTTGAGGCGATGCCCGGGATTGCCGCAGTGCGACCCGATGGTGGCTTGAGTCAGGAAATTCAGGTATTAGTTGACCCGAATAAACTGAGTCAGTTGCAGCTGGATATCGGGCTAATCAGCAGCCGGCTGGCAGAGGAGAATATCAATTTAGCCGGTGGCCGGCTTGAAACCCCGGGCTACGATTTTCTGGTACGTACCATCAACCAGTTTGCCGACTTGTCGGCCATTGAAAACCTGTATCTGGCTAACGTTGGCAGTTCGCAAATACGTTTAAAAGACGTGGCCACTGTGGTCGATGCGTTTGCCGACAGAAAAAGTGTTACCTACGTTAACGGCGCTGAAGCCATTGAAGTTGCCATTTATAAAGAAGGTGACGCTAACATTGTTAAGGTTGCTGAATCACTGCTGGCGCAGTTACCTGCTCTTCGTAAAGGATTACCCCAGGATTATAATCTTACCCTGGTATACGATCAGTCAGCGTTTATTAAACAAGCCATCAATGAGGTAAAATCGGCCGGTATTATCGGTGGCTTACTGGCGATGCTGGTCCTCTATTTATTTTTACGAAATGTCTGGGCTACTGTCATTATCTCAGTCTCCATTCCTGTTTCTATTATTGCTACATTCAATCTGATGTACGGTCAGGGTATTACCTTAAATATGATGAGCCTGGGCGGCATAGCGCTGGCAGTGGGTTTGCTGGTCGACAACGCTATTGTGGTGCTTGAGAACATTGCCAGACACAAAGAGCAGGGCAAATCTGCGCCAGAGGCGGCCAGAACAGGCACCGGCGAAGTGGCGATGGCCATCACGGCGTCAACTCTGACAACAGTTGCGGTTTTCTTTCCACTGGTATTTGTTGAAGGAATTGCCGGCCAGCTTTTTAAAGATCAAGCCCTTACCGTAACTTTTGCCTTACTGGTGTCGTTAATTGTCGCGTTGACGCTTATTCCAACTATGGCGGCTCGTCAGCGTAAAATACTAACTACTGACGATACTGAGTCGGCAGGGACTCGGGTTAAAGGCAGCCGCTGGTATCACAAAGTTGGCCGCATACTGCTGTGGGTGCCAAAGATGATCGCTAAAGGCCTGTATTATTTTATGCTTGGGGTGTTAAGCCTGCTTACCCTGATCTGGCGTGCCATCAGCCGGGTATTGGGCCTGTTGTTCAAACCATTATTGTTTGTGGTACAAGTGAGTCTGGACTGGCTAACCCGTGGTTACCGGCGTTTGCTCAGCAGCGCTTTGCATGGCAAAGTGCTCACTATCAGCTGTACCTTAATCATTGCCGCGTTATGTTACAGCCTGCTGCCACGACTTGGCGCCGATGTCATTCCTGAGCTGGCTCAGGGCGAGTTTTATGTTGAAATTCAGCTACCAATTGGTAGCGCTATTGAACAAACCGATACGGTGATTAAAGAGCTTGCCGCTATTGCTGCTCCACTGGTCGGGGTGGCTCGCAGCTATGGCCAGGTAGGGACTGGCGCGCAAATGACGGTAGACCCTACCATTGGTGGCAGCCATTGGGGCCGGCTAAACATAGTAATGCAACCGGGCAGTGAACCAGAACTCGAGCAGCAGGTAGCCACACAGCTGCGCCAGCACATTGCCACTATGGCCGGGGTAAAAGCCCGCTTTGATCGCCCGGAATTGTTTAGTTTTGCTACGCCGCTGGAAATTGAACTTACCGGTTTTGAGCTGACAGAATTAAAACAGGCGGCGGATCAACTGGTAACCAGCCTGGCTGCGGAACCACGTTTTACAGATGTTAAAACCAGCTTGCGGCCCGGCCAACCTGAAATTACCCTTTATTTTGATCATGCCCGCTTGGCGCAACTTGGCATGACTGCCCAGCAGGTTGCAAAACGGGTAGCCGTGTATGTAGGCGGGGAGGTTGCTGGCCAGTATTCGGTCAATGACCGCAAAATTGATATCCGGGTGCGGTTGGCTGAAGAATACCGGCAAACTGAGCAGCAACTGGCGGCACTTATTATCAACCCCGGCAGTGCGCAACCTTTGCCTTTATCAGCGGTGGCAGATATTCGTCGTGAACTGGGTCCCAGCGAAATAACCCGGGTAGCGCAGCAGCGGGTGGCTATTGTCAGCGCCAATCTGGCTTTTGGTGATTTAGAGCAAGCTACCACTACGGCCCGCGAGATTGTCGCCAAGCAAAGCCTGCCTTTTGGCGTCGGTGTGGTTGTTGCGGGCCAAAGCGAAGAGATGCAGCGCGCCTACCGTTCGCTGACTATGGCGTTATTACTGGCGGTCTTTCTGGTTTATCTGGTGATGGCCTCGCAGTTTGAAAATCTGCTGCAACCATTATTAATTTTATTTACCGTGCCGCTGGCCGGCGCCGGCGCCGTACTCGGCTTATGGTTAACCGATACCCGCTTATCCGTTATTGTATTTATCGGTCTGATTATGCTGGCCGGTATTGTGGTCAATAACGCCATCGTACTGATAGACCGGATTAATCAGTTACGCCAAAGTGGTATGGGGCTAACTGAAGCCATTGTCGAAGGTGGTACCAGCCGTTTACGGCCGGTACTGATGACCACGTTGACAACGGTACTGGGCTTGTTGCCCATGGCGTTGGGGGGGGGAGATGGCAGCGAAATCAGGGCGCCGATGGCGATCACGGTTATTTTCGGTCTGATGTTATCTACCCTGTTAACGCTGGTGTTTATTCCGGTGCTATATGCCTTATTTAGCCGCCCGGCGGCAGCCGATGGCAGTCGGGTTCAACCTGTTGCGCTCGATAATCAGACGCAGGAGGCTTTATGACTGAGAAGCCTTTAGCCCTTACCAGGCTGGCGTTAAGCCGTCCGGTCACTATCACTATGCTGTTTATTTCGCTGTTGCTGTTTGGCGGTCTGGCAAGCCGCTTGTTACCGCTGGAAATGTTTCCGGGTATCGATATACCGCAGCTGTATGTCAATGTCCCTTACAATAATGCCAGTCCGGCGGAGGTAGAGCGGCTGATTACCCGGCCACTGGAAGAAGCATTGGCGACAGTAAGTGGGATTAAACAAATGCGCAGTTTCTCCAATGAAAACTCCGGCGAAGTGTCGCTGGAATTTAACTGGAGCGAAAACATTGGTAGCAAAAGTCTGGAAGTACGCGAGCGCATTGATACGGTGCGACATTTATTGCCGGATGATGTGGAGCGGGTACTGGTATTTCAGTTTAATACCGATGACATGCCGATTTTCCAGCTGCGTATATCTTCCGAACGCGATCTGGCCATGGCATATGATTTACTGGAACAGCAAATTAAGCGGCCGCTCGAGCGGGTGCAGGGCGTTTCTAAAGTAGAGTTGTATGGCGTGGAAAAACGTCAGGTGATTATCCGGCTTAATCCGGATAAGTTAAAAGCCTTGAATGTTGATGCGAATGCTTTGCTGGCGCAACTTCGCGGCAGTAATTTTGCGCTTAGCGCAGGCGAGCTTCGCAGTAGTGAGCAAAGTGTTTTAGTTAAGCCGCTTGGTGAGTATCGAGAGTTGGCTGAAATAGAGCGCTTGCCGGTCAGACCGGGGTTAATGTTGCGTGACGTTGCCAGTATCGCTATGGAACTGCCAAAACGGCAAGATGGACGTCATTTAAACCAGACTTATGCCGTTGGCATGAATGTGTTTAAAGAATCAGGTGCCAATCTGGTTGAGGTAGCCAATGCTGCGATGGCGGTAGTGAAGGCGGCTGACAGCAACCCGGCGTTTAACGGTATTAATCTGTACATCATGGACGATGTGGCTGACGGCGTAACCACCTCACTAAAAGACTTGCTGATGGCCGGTGCAATAGGCGCCTTGTTATCTTTTGTAGTGTTATATTTATTTTTGCGCCATTTAACCACCACCCTGGTGGTGGTGTTGTCGGTACCGAGCGCCATTATCATTGCACTGGGTGCCATGTATTTTATGGGCTACAGTCTGAATATTCTCAGTATGATGGGGCTTATGCTGGCTATCGGGATGCTGGTAGATAATGCGGTGGTGGTTACCGAAAGTATTTTCCGTGAGCGGGCCGCCGGCGGTGATGTACGGGCGGCTACCGAACGGGGCGTGCGCCGGGTAAGCCTGGCGGTACTGGCGGGTACCGCGACGACCGCGATTGTATTTTTGCCCAATATTATTGGCCAGAAAATGCAGCTGACTATCTTTTTAGAGCATGTGGCTATCGCCATTTGTTTATGTTTAGCCATATCTCTGGTGATGGCATTAAGTTTAATCCCGCTGCTTACCACTAAATTAACCGTTACACCGGTAACAGATGCAAAAGGCAGCAGGCTCGATCGCGTTTATAAACGCAGCCTGCAAGGGGTAATGAACTGGCCGAAGTTATCGGCGTTGGCTGCCGTTCTGGTGCTAGCCAGCATTGTTGTGCCGAAAAATTTAATTGGTTCGGCTAATGAAGATGGCGGTGACAATGGCCGGTTGTTCCTTAATTATCATATTCAGGGGAATTACAGTCTGGAAGAAGTGCGGGATGAAGTCAGTCAGATGGAAGCCTATCTCTACAGTCGTCAGGATGAGCTGCACATAGAGTCGGTTTACAGTTATTACACTGCCGGATACGCCATGTCGATCATTCTGCTAAAAGATCAGCCACCACGCAGCCTGGAGCAATTAAAAGATGATATTCGCAGTAATTGGCCAGTGTTGGTCAGGGCGCGGCCGGTATTTGGTTTCGGTGGTGGTGGAGGTATGCAACTGCATTTGCTGGGTAATTCTACCGAAGTGTTGATGGAATTGTCTGAGATGCTGGTCCCTATGCTTCAGGCGCTACCTAGTCTGGAGGATGTCACCTCAGCGCTCAGTGATGATCAGCAGGAAGTGCAAATAATCCTGAACCACCAGCAACTCGAACGCTATGGTATCAGTGCACAGCAAGTCGCCCAGAATGTATCATTGGCCCTGCGTGGTGTTAATTTACGCACCTTTCGCAGCCCCGAGCAGGGCGAGCTGCTGCTGCGGCTGATTTATGATGAAAAAATCAGCCACTCCCTGGCCGAATTGCAGCAACTGCCGGTTACCGAAGCAGATGACGTGGCCATTACATTGGCGCAGTTGGCTGAGCTGAAAACGGTGCCGAGGCTATCAACCATTCGCCGTTTTGATCGCGCCACCGGCATCGCTATTCAGATGAACCCGGCAAAAGATTCTGATATGGATACAGCCCGGGCAGACATTGAACAGTTAATGAAAAGTGTCGCCCTGCCAGAGGGGTACCGCTGGTCGTTTCGTGGCAGTTTTCAGCGTCAGGATGAAGAGCAGCAGGTAATGATGATCAATATGCTACTGGCAGTAGCGATGATTTATATTGTGATGGCGGCGTTGTTTGAATCATTGCTGCTACCCACGGCGGTTATTGGCTCACTGCTGTTTTCCATGGTAGGGGTATTCTGGACCTTCTTGTTCACCGGCACCGGTATGGGGGTGATGGGGATGATTGGCATGCTGGTGCTGATGGGCATAGTGGTTAACAATGGCATCGTGCTGGTGGATCGGATTAATCAGGATCGGGAATTGTTGCCGCAGCAGGAATTAAAAATTACCATTATTCATGCCTGCGAAGCACGGTTAAAACCAATATTAATGACCGTGTCAACTACGGTACTGGGCTTGTTGCCATTGGCGATGGGCGGCACCCAGATCGGCGGTGGCGGCCCAAGTTATGCGCCGATGGCGATTGCGATTATTGGGGGGTTATTATTCTCGACCCTGACCAGTTTGCTGTTAGTACCATTAACGTATTACGGTCTGTTAAAACTTCGTAGCGCGTGTGGCCGGTTGGTTGGACGCAGCAAAAGCTTAACGGACAAAGTACTGCTGGCGGCGAAACCTGAACGCTCACCGCCAGGCTAATTTTGAGTTGCGCAGGGCGGGAAGAATTCGTACAATGCCAGCCGTCCTTAGGGGAGTAATCGGCCTGGTAACGTGGTGCAGTGCATTAAGCATTGCAAAGGTATAGCAGGCGGTGCGGTCAACATACTTGTGCCACCTGCACATGGCCGGATCATAATTGATGAGACTTAAGACATAGTGCCGGCCCATAGCGGGAGTCGGTGTTATGTCTTTTGTTTTTTGCTATTAAAAGCATCCCGCCGAGAGTTGTAATGGACGCGTTATTTTCTTCCTTTTCTGCTGTTGCTATTGCCGAAATTGGCGATAAAACTCAATTATTATCTTTATTTCTGGCGGCTCGGTTTCGGGCCAAAGGCGCTATTATCGCCGGTATTCTGGTGGCTACCTTACTAAACCATGCTGCTTCGGCCTGGCTTGGGGTCTGGCTGGCCCAGTTTATTGCACCGGCTATCGGCCCCTGGTTGCTCGGAGTCTCTTTTATTGTGGTCGGGCTCTGGTTACTCATTCCAGATAAAGACGATAGTAATGAGACCGGTGTCCTTAAATATGGCGCTTTTGCTGCCAGTTGCCTGCTATTTTTTCTGGCAGAAATTGGCGATAAAACCCAGATTGCCACGGTCATTCTGGCTGCTACTTTTGACGAGGCTGTCTGGATGGTTATCTGGGGCACTACGCTCGGCATGCTGGCGGCCAATGTGCCAGTGGTTTATGCCGGCAGCTGGCTGCTGCAAAAAGTGTCGCTGGACTGGGCAAGGCGTCTGGCTTGTACCGTATTTATCCTGCTCGGGCTAATAACCATCATTGCTGCCTAGCAGCGCTAAGGCAGTGGCATGTGATCAGCCTGGGTTCAGCCAGTATCGGTTGTTATAGCCTGTAAATTGTAGCTCAAAGCTTAAGACTGTCGGCGAGGAGGCAACTTCTGATAGTTCAGGCTGAAAAAGGAAAGATAACTATGAAACCAATGTTTTTTGGATTGCGAGTGGGCATGCTGGGCTTACTGGCATTGATACCTGCGGTGGCACAGGCCGATACCGTTTTGACGGAACAAAACCTGAGCCGGCTGGAGGCGGCCTTACCGAAACTGGCAAAAATAAAGCAGGACGATGTGAGTTCGCTACATAATGTAAGGTTGCAGCGCCATTGTGACTGGCCGCGCCACGCCAATGAAGTACGCTCGCAACAGCAAGGCAAAAGCTATCTGGCTGAAGTGGATAAAATACTGGCCGAGCATCAGTTAAGCCCGTCATTGTTTATGGAATTAACGGCTAAGGCAAGCTGGCCACTATTACAATCCTTGCAGCCGGTATTAGCAGTAACCCGGCAAACCTTAGCGTTTTTGCCTCAAACCCAGCGCCAACAAGCTGAGCAACTGTTGGCGCAAACGGATAATATGACGCTGGTAGTGGAGCCTTGTTTAAGTGACGCTGACACCAGGGCGCTACGCCAGCATCAACAGCGACTCATTAATCTTGCCGGCAAGTTGCCAGGCAATATTTTGCCCTTGCAGCCGGGGTTTGCAGTCGGTACTGAATAACAGTACTTCACCAAAAGCATATGTTAATGATAAAAGCCTGTAAAGGAGCCGGATGAACAGCGTAACCATTTTGGTAGATGTGCAAAATATTTACTACACCAGCCGGCAGGCTTTTGGCAAAAGCTTTGACTACAATGCGTTCTGGGCCGAGGTTACTACCGGGCGTAAAGTGGATAAAGCGATAGCCTATGCGATTGATCGCGGCGATGAAAAGCAGCGCCAGTTTCAGAATATTCTGCGGGCGATTGGCTTTGAAGTGAAACTTAAACCCTTTATTCAGCGCGCTGACGGCTCAGCTAAAGGCGACTGGGATGTGGGTATTACGCTGGATGCAATTGAATTCGGCCAGCACAGTGATGTGTTGGTGCTGGCATCAGGCGACGGCGATTTTGCCCTGTTGGCGGAGCGTCTGATCAGCAGATATCAGACTGAAGTTGAAGTATATGGCGTGCCAAGCCTGACTGCACAAGGCTTGGTTAATGCAGCAAGCCGGTTTGTGGCTGTTGGTCCGCAATTATTACTGGGTTAAATTTTCCCGAACCCGTCGTAATTATCGCAGTTATTACCCTATCTTAAGTTAGGCTATGCTTAGAGATACAACTTAACGTCTTCAATGCGAACGGAGGTATTTTGGCTAACGGAATGACAGGTTTGCTGGGTAACTGGCCTGAGTGGTGCGCAGTGGCCATTGAGATGTTAGGCATTGGCATTATTACAATTATTGCGGTGTATTCGTTGCTGCATGGCATCATTCGCCTGGCTAAGGGCGATTCGCCCCGTTCAATTCAGCAGGAAATTCGTCAGCGTCTGGGCCGCGGTATCTTACTGGGGCTGGAGTTTTTAATTGCAGCCGATATTATTCATACTGTGGCGGTCGAACTGACCTTTTCAACCGTTGGCGTATTAGCCCTGGTGGTGCTGATCCGGACTTTTCTGAGTTTTACCCTGGAAGTTGAATTAACCGGTAAATGGCCCTGGCAATTGCGACGCTCTGAAACACCTGAGTAAACAGGCAGCACACTGCTGAGCTGGTGGTTTCTCAGCTCGTTATTCCTGCCGTAAATTGACGTTGCTGCCAATCATTGGGGCGGAACGGGCGCAGTCGTTTAGGGTTACATAATACTGCTAATCGCGTCTCTGGCACTTCGATACAGCGTGGCAAAGGTTCTGTCGAAAACCCAGCGGATAAAGTTAAACGTAAGCTGTGTTACGGTGGTTACTGCCTGGCGGGCAAAGGCCAGCATGTGACCGAGCAGACCCCGGGTTTGTTCAGCAAAATGAGTTGACGCTTTGGCGATACTCTCTAATGATCGCGCCAGTAAATCGTAAAAGGTAAGTGCCGTACCAATGGTGGCTTGTGCCATGACGGCGCTATAGTAACCTGCATCCTTTAACAGGGTAATCAATGCGGCAGCTATTTTATCCGCCCAATAAGTCGAAAATGAGGCCTGATGGCGGTTTTCGTACTTCAAACGCACCTGGGAAAAATGCAATGCTGAGCGCTGGTTAAGCGCCTGCCAGCTGCGACTGTTGGCAGTATTCAGATAACCAGGTGATTTATTCTCAGCCATACCATGAGCTTCAACATTGATACCTGAACCACTATCCAGCCGGTACTCTGTACCCTCATAGGGTGCATGCACAAAAGGCCACAACGGGATCATTGGCACCGGATCTGCGCCATGGGTGCAGCGATAAATTGCATTAAGGGTAGCGGTATGCTTCTTTGCAAACGCATGCATACCGACCCGCGGGGCACCAAAGGTATAAAGATTAACTTTGCATTTAAAGCGGTTTGTCAACCAATCTGCTGTCAGTGAGGCAAGAGCGCCTCCCAGGCTGTGGCCAACACAATGCACGGTAGTTGAGCTGTTTCCTGCCAGCAAGGGCGCCAGAATTTTCTCCAGCGCCGCTTTTAACGAGCTGAAAGTTTTGTTAAAACCGGCGTGCACTGCGGTGCCGTTGTCACCGCCTGTCACCCCGATATTGCCATTTGTCAGCCAGTCGCGGTTAATGTGGCTGCCGCGGATAGTGACAACATAGTCGTTAGTAAATTGATTTATCCCTTTGCCTACTAAAGCAAAACCGGTAGTTTTATTAAACAGACTGAACAACGTGCCACCTGATACTCCCTTCACCGGACCTTGGGTCAGATCGAAACTGAAACAATTTTTGGCTTCAAAACTTCCAAGATTTAGCCGGTAAATGCCCGATGCTGACGGGCGTTCAATTTGATAAGCAATTTCTGCCAGTTCGGCAGCCACCCGGGGTGTCAGTGCAGACATAGCTCGCTCCTTGTGTAGCGACATTGGTTACGATTTTCTGTTTTCCCAGCGACAAATGCTGAAGGTACTATGCGGAAAATCAGGGTTTTCGATATTAGGGAATACCTGTTCCTGTTCGGTGTCGCTCAAATCACAGTTCAATGCTGCCAGACGCTGCACAATGGCTTGCTGGGGCGTCAGGCTGGAGGTGGTTAAATACCAGAGCAGATAAGTGTCTTGCTGGTAATGAATGACGATCACCTGACGAGTGCGCAGCTCCTGCAGCGTTCCGGGCTTGCGCGAGCGAATGCTTTTTTCCGGGAAACTAAAATTACCGCTATCATCGCTGATGGCGGTATCGACATATTCTTTGTCATAATGTAGTTCTCGCGATACGGTGGCACCGGTAACTGGAGCGCCATTTAACAGTACTTTGCCCTGTACGGCGGGCGACAATTGCACATCATGCTTTTTTAACCAGTCAAACATATCTGCGAAAACCTGTTGGGAAAAAACCAGTAACGTCAGCAATATTACCCATATTGCCAGAGAGGAGGCTTGCTTTAGCCGGGCGTTAAACATTTAGTATGGTACTTTGGCCAAAAACAACGTTGCCAAAATATAGCAAATAATAAATTAATGTAAATATATTATTTGTGAAACTTAAGTTAAACCGATGAGGTATCGGCGGCAGTCTGGTACCGAGTACAGTCAGCAAAAAACTGCAGCGTGACAACCACGCTTGGGTGCAGTAGCCTAGCCAGACTAAACAAACAAGTGAAAGTGACCATACGCGATGCGCATAATATTTGCTTCTGTGGCCTTGCTGATGTCATGTTACAGCGCAGGCTCAGATTGCGTTGTACTACTGCATGGGCTGGCTCGCACGGCTTCGGCGATGGAAACCATGCAGCAGGCATTAACCGACGCCGGCTACTACACCGTAAATGTTGATTATCCGTCGCGCCAGCATACCGTTGAAACGCTGGCACCAATGGCAATTAACCCGGCATTGGCAAAATGCCGGGCTGAACAGGCACCAGCAATTCATTTTGTTACCCACTCGATGGGCGGTATTTTGCTGCGCCACTATACTGCAGACCATCAGATCGCAGAGCTGGGCAGGGTGGTAATGATGGGCCCGCCTAATCAGGGCAGTCAGGTAGTCGATAATTTAAAAGATGTACCAGGTTTTGAGGCATTTAACGGCCCGGCGGGTATGCAGCTGGGCACAAGTGAACAGGATTTACCCAGACAGTTGGGGCCAGTTACCTTTGAGTTAGGTATTATTGCCGGCACCAGCTCAATCAACCTGCTGCTATCAAACTACCTGCCAAATCCCGATGATGGCAAAGTATCACTGGAAAATACCAAAGTAACCGGAATGTGCGCGCTGGTAAGCGTCAACGTATCACACCCTTTCCTGATGAAAAGACAAAAGGTCATTACCCAGGTACTGCATTTTTTGCAGCAGGGTAAATTTAGCGGTGATAATGCCGGACACTTTGTCTGCCCGGCACAATTAACATCGACTCAGGCCACGATGAAACCAGACTAAAGATCTGGATAGTCCGGCGATTTTTACGCCAGGCCAGTCGCTTGTTCCAAACGGCCATGCCTAACTCAACGGTGATACTTGCCGTTTGTCAGAAATCTAAACCGTTTGTCTAAACTGTCTGTGAAACTGTAATAAATGTTTTGTATGGTGGTTATGGCTATTTTATTTATAAAGCTAAACAAGTTTATTTATAAAGCTAAGGGAGGTTGAAATTAGGCTTTTCAACCCGTTCGCATGTTCGTCTTATTATAAAAGGTGAGTACCTAATGGAAACTGCTGTTATTGAAAGGCGCCAGTCGACCAGGGAAATGCAACCGTTCTGGGATGAACTCAATCTGGCACAAAAATTTTCCGTGGCTGAACTGCAACGTTTTGGTTATGAGCTATCTTTCGTTCGTCACGTTACGTCGGGCAGTATGGCAGTCTTAAGAGCCGGTAATAAGTTTGCCGCCATCAATCACGAAGGCGAGATTAATACTGCACCTGACATCAGCATACGTCATTAAACATTTAAAGGCAGTTGTTAGTGGTTACTCGTTTTTTTTCAACAAAGCTTTTAGATCCGCAAACGGGTTATGAGTAGCCGCTGCCACTTTTTGCTCGGTAGTGCCGCCATACATCACAAATTCATGAAATTTATTGTGCTCATTGTCATGACAATAAATACACAGTAATTCCCAGTTGCTACCGTCGCTCGGGTTATTACTATGGTTGTGATCGACATGATGCACCGTCAGTTCCCGCAAATTAGAATGAACAAATTCGCGGGCACAACGGCCACATACCCACGGGTACATTTTTAACGCTTTATCACGATAACCCTGTTCCTGTTGCTGATAAGCCTGGGCGCCGTTGCTGTTTTTACTCATTACTGTCTGCTCTGTCCGGTTTATAGGTTTTAATCAGGCTAAGCATACCTTAGCCAATTGCTGGCGACACTGCTTTTTGGCATTAATTCTGTCGGTAGTCTTTGATGATCGTGCCATATAAACCCATTTCTGCTTCATGACCGGGTTCGCGCCAGCTTTCCAGCAGTGCTGCCTGATACCATGCCTGCATCGCCGGTAACTCAAGCAGCAGCTCGACATAGGCCATGGCATTGTTACTTAATTTTAAATCAAAGCTTTGCACCCGAAATGCCACCGGCGCAAAAAAAGCATCGACTGCGGTAAAAGAGGTTCCGGTCAGAAACGGCCCGCCGAACTGGTTTAAACCTTGTTGCCATAGCTCGTCCAGCCGGGTCAGCTCTTTTGCCAGCGCCGCCGGTGGATTTTTTAATTGTACCCGGGCGCCACAGTTCATGGTGCAGACATTACGCAATGTCTTAAAGCCAGCATGCATTTCGCTGGCCGCGCAACGGGCATAATTACGTGCCTGAGGATCGGCCGGCCAAACGCCCACATGGCGCTCTGCCAGGTATTCAACTATCGCTAAGGATTCCCACACCACAGTATCGCCATCATGCAGGCAGGGTACGGTGGCAGTTGGTGAAAACTGACGAAAATTGTCATAGTTATCCACCTGAAACTCCTGTAGTTTCTCGTCAAAAGGAATGCTCAGGTGTTGCATCAGTAACCAGGGGCGAAGCGACCAGGACGAGTAGTTTTTATTGGCGATAAACAATTGATACACAGGCACCTCCTTGGCATAAGTTGCTAAAGATTACGCTGGTTGTGCTGTAGCTTCAAGCCTGCTATTTCGTTTAGTCGCCAATCAAATGCGGTAAAGATTACTATTTTCCCTTTAAAAGTGCCCCAACGATCCCAAGGTCTTACTGAGCTATAATCAAGTTTAATTAGGAGTGAAAGATGAAACAGACACTCATTATCGGTGCCAGCGGCCAGATAGGTAAAATGGCTACGAGACTGTTGCTCGACGCGAAGCAGCACGTTAAAGCGCTGGTTCGTGACAAAACTAAATTAAGTGATATTACTAACGAGCGGCTGGCAATTACCGAGCAGAACCTGGAAGGTGAATTTGGGGATGCATTTGCCGGCTGCGATCAGGTGATTTTTGTCGCAGGATCTGGCGGTGACACCGGCACAGATAAAACCATGCTTATCGATTTATGGGCCGCAGCCAAGGCTGCGCGATATGCCAAAGCGCATCAACTGCAACACTTCATTATGATTAGCTCAATCGGGGCTGATGATCCAGAAGCCGTTGAAGGTGATATGAAACCCTATATTGTTGCCAAACATCTTGCCGATCAGCAGCTTATTAGCAGTGGCGTACCTTATACTATTATCCGGCCCGGCAGACTGACTGACGACGACGCTTCCCTGAAAATCTCTACAGTCAGGCCCGAGGATAATAACAAACTTAAAATCAGCCGGGAAAACGTGGCCCACGTGCTGTTGCATGTTGCAACCAAAGCAGAACCACACAACCAAATTATTGAGATATTTGACGGTGAGCAGCCGATTGAAACTGTGCTGAATTAACTGTTGGCGGTATGCGCTGGTAACACGCCATGGCAGCCAGGCGGAAAAATTGCTTATGGTTATAAAGTAGCGTAAATATGCTGACAGGTGGCGGCCTTTTCGTGCCTTGCTGGACGATACCAGCAGCCAGTAAGAAAGGCCGACTATACTCACTAATAGCGTAACGAAAGGCTAGGGACGAAGCCAAAGATATGCCTATACTAACTCGGAAAATGTGGATAAAAACAATAACCCGCTATCGGGATAGCAGGCAACAAAAGGTACATTAATGAAAACGCTATTTAAACTCTCACTTACTGCCGCTTTAGTCAGCTCAGCGCTGTTGCTCAGTGGCTGTGGCAACGACAATACCCCGCAGCAAACGTCAGTTTCGGTCGAACAAAAACAACTGACCGAAGCTGATGCCAAACAATTTCTGGCCGCAGCAGAACAAAAACTTATTGCGCTTTATCTGGAAGCAAATCGGGCTGAATGGATTTATGCCAACTTTATAACCGAAGATACGGCTTCCCTGGCGGCTGATGTAAATGAAAAACTGACCCTGGCGATGGTTAACCTGGCAAACGAAGCCGCCCGCTTTGATAAGGTTGAGCTGTCTGCGGACAACCGGCGCAAATTAGACAAGTTGAAACTGGCATTAACGTTACCGGCTCCGCAAGACCCTGAAAAAACGGCTGAAATGGCCAAAATTGTGGCTGAGCTGGGCGGTATGTATGGCAAAGGCAAATATTGTAAAGCGGATGGCAGCTGTTTATCACTGGGTGAGATGTCTGCCATTATGGCTAACAGCCGCGACTATGATGAATTGCTGGAAATGTGGCAGGGCTGGCGCGAAATAAGCAAACCAATGCGGCCGTTATATCAGCGGTTAATTGAGTTAACCAATGAAGGTGCCGAAGAGCTCGGTTATGCCGATACCGGGGCAATGTGGCGTTCAAAATACGATATGCCTGCCGATGAGTTCGCTAAAGAGCTGGATCGGATATGGGGCCAGGTTAAGCCATTATACGAATCATTGCATTGCCATGTGCGCAGTAAACTGGCAGAGCAATACGGCGTCGATAAAGTCCCGCTGGATAAACCTATTCCTGCCCATTTATTAGGCAATATGTGGGCGCAGAGCTGGGGTAACATTTATGAGCTGGTGGCGCCCAAAGATGCCGATCCGGGTTACGATGTGACAACGCTGCTGGCCACCCATAATTATGACGAAATTAAAATGGTGAAAGGGGCTGAAGGGTTTTTTACTTCATTGGGGTTTGAACCCTTACCTGAGACGTTTTATCAACGTTCATTGTTTGTGAAGCCAGCCGATCGCGATGTCGAATGCCATGCTTCAGCCTGGGACTTAGATGCCAAAGACGACTTACGGATCAAAATGTGTATCCAGCGCACCGGTGAGGAGTTCTCGGTAATTCACCACGAGTTAGGGCATAACTTTTATCAGCGTGCTTATAAACACCAGCCGGTTTATTTTCAGGAAAGTGCCAATGATGGCTTTCACGAAGCCATTGGCGACACCATCGCCCTGTCTGTTACCCCGGACTATTTAAAGCAGATTGGTTTGCTGGAAAATGTGCCGGATGAGTCCAAGGACATAGGCTTGTTATTAAAAATGGCCATGGATAAAATTGCCTTTGTACCCTTTGGTTTGCTGGTAGATAAGTGGCGCTGGCAGGTATTTAATGGCGAAATTACCCCACAGCAGTACAACGAAGCCTGGTGGCAGCTGCGGGAGAAATATCAGGGCGTAGCCGCACCGGTTGCGCGTTCAGAAGCCGATTTTGACCCAGGTGCCAAATACCATGTACCAGGTAATGTACCTTATACCCGTTATTTCCTGGCGCATATTCTGCAGTTCCAGTTCCATAAAGCGCTGTGCGATATCGCTGGCAATGAAGGCCCGGTGCATCGCTGCTCAATTTACAACAGTAAAGAAGCCGGCGCTAAGTTAAATACTATGCTGGAAATGGGCTCAAGCCGGCCGTGGCAGGAAGCACTGGAGGTGGTAACCGGCAAGCCAGAAATGGATGCTACTGCGATCCTGGCTTATTTTGCGCCACTGCAGGCGTATTTAGACGAGCAAAATAAAGGCGCGCAATGCGGCTGGTAATTTAAATATCGTGGCTTAGAATTGGCGCGTTCAGCCCAGGTTTGCGTAACGCATTATCTGAGATGAGGCGCCATTTTTTTACTTCTTTATTTAAAATATGCTGTTGCTAACTAATATAGGAATAAACCATGCTGGCCAGATTAGTGTTTTTAGCGCTGCTGTTAGTAGGCAGTTATTTGCTGCTATCAGCATTTGCCGGCGTTAAGCAATCATCGCCGCAAGTGCTGCAGCAGCGGGCAGAGCAGGCACTGGCACAGCAATTATGTCAGATACCGATACTATGGCGCATTGGTCAACTTGACCCTGCATTTTCGTTAGCTGCAGACCAAGCCGAACAGGCTGCCCATAATGCTGCAGCACAGTGGAACAATGCCTTTGACCAGGAACTGTTTCGCTATGACAGCGTGAACGGTTTTCCAATTAATTTTCAATATGACGAGCGTCAGCAGGCTATGTTGCAACAAGCCTTGCTGGAACGAAACCTGGCTCGGTACGACACGAACATAGATCAGCGTGCAGCCACTCTGAATCAGCAACGCAGTCAGCTGCAGCAACGCCAGCATGAATTTGAGCAACAAAACCAAAGGTTAGCAGCAGATATCGCTGCATTTCAGCAACAAGCAGCTAATGCCAGCGAGGCTGAAGTGACCGCGCTGCAACAGCAACAACAGCGGTTACAACAGCGTCAGCAACAATTGCAGCAACAGGCTGACGTGTTGAACGAGCAGCAGGCCCAACTATTGCGTGAAAACCAATATCTGAATGAAACTGTTACCGACCGCAATGCACTATTGGCAGACCAGCAGCCGCTTCGGGTGTCGGAAGTCGGTTTAATGGAAGTCACTCACAAACAGCGGAAGATGACCATTTTTGCTTACAGCACGCCTGCAGCACTACAACTGACCCTGGCGCATGAATTTGGCCATGCTCTTGGCCTTGGCCACACCGATAGCAGTACCTCGGTAATGCATTACGCGCTGAACCCCGGGCAGCAAAGCCTGACGACAGATGATATTGCCGCGCTTAAGCAGCAGTGTGGGTTTTAAGCAAAGAGGTTGTTGAGATAATCAAGCTATCTGTTAGCAGATAGCTTGATTAATAAACTGCATGATCACTTAGCAGTTTTGAATTTGCGCCGGCCAAAGGCTGCGCCCGCTAATACCAGACCAAACAGCGCCAGAGTAGAAGGTGCAGGCACGGAGGTAACACTGATACTGGCATCAGAGATAAATAACTGATGACCACCGCCACCACCTACGGTGTAGTACAGACGCAGCGAGCTTCCAGCTGGCGCCATAATATCCCTGATAGAGAACATTGCAGTTATCGGGTCATGTGGTGCAAGATCGATATACACCGGGTCAAGGTCATTAATCTGATAGAAAATACGGCCTTTCTGATTACCCCAGCCCTGATCGTTCCAGGTCATAAGTAAATCGAAAGACAGCATTTTGCCTTGAATACCATCAAGCATATCCCACAATATCAGAGCATCAGATGGTGTGGCGTCATTAACTCTTGGTAAGTCAAAATTATTGATAATGCCCGCTTTCGCGTTAAACACCATTAAACTAATTGTTATCAGCAGCACATTTATTATTTTTTTCATGTTTTTCCTTAACTACATGTGTAAATCCAATGCCCTAAGTTAGGGCCGAGTTTTTAAGCAAAAATCGCGCCTATTTTATAAGTGATTGATAGTAGCTGTTTTATGTTTTTTTAATGTCGGGATGTTTGGTGAGTTGTAAAATAAACCAACAGTGAAATTAATAATTTATCAAATTTTACAAGGTTTGGTTACAAAAGCATTGGTTAGTGCTGTAAATAAGATATTTCATACCTGCAGTGACATAGGCTGTTTTATCAGCGCCGTTTCAGCCTGGCTGAGATTTTCAAAGTGGCTATACAGATTAGTCAATGCCATAGGGCGTTAAGTACGTATCAATCTCTCCTGTTAAATATAAGTTTGTAACAAAGGGATCAATTATTTCCATCAATAATTTTGCGGTTTCAGGGTGCTCAGGGCTATAAGCGACGACATGTTGGCCTGCTGTAGACAGTGTGCCGGCGCTAACGACAGAAACAATATTTTCATTGTTATTTTCCCGATTAAAGCGGGCTAATTCATACTGAATAAACGCCTTGTCATCTACTATCGCGTCTATCCTATTGCTTAATAGTAACTTTATCAGTCGAGTGTACGCATGCTCACCGCCTATAAAAAGTACCTTACTATTTGGGTTTTCTTTCTGCTTTTTTAAGTACTCATCAAACTCTTTATGCGCAAATGTATAACCATCAACCACACCAATCATAATTTCGTTCCAGCTGTCTGACGACGTATATCGCCACTTAAAATCTTGTCTTACAAAAAACTGGTTATTGCCAAACCTAAGTACGGCGTTACCAATAATAAGATCGGGCGCGTCTGCTTGATAAATATCAGGTAGGGCGTGGGCTTCGCCGCTGCGAACCATACTCAATGCTCTTTTATAGGGTACGATAGTAAAGTTCATCGTATGATTTTGTGTTGCTAACGCATCCCGCAAAATGTCGATAACAAAACCCTCCCTGCCTTCGACGACAGGATCACAAATAAAAGGACAAAAAGTAGAGTCAACAAATTGAAATTCTTCAGCCAAAATAGTACTGCTAAAACAGAATAAGAATATCGCGGCAAGCGTTGGTGTTTTAAACATTTAACCTGTTCCTTTTAAAATCAAGGTTATGTTTAGTAAGGTTGCAAAAGCTATCGGTGATGTGAGCCTTATAATAGCAGAAAAGTGGTACGTCAATTTGGGTATAAAGAGCAAGCTGCTAATAATTTTAGTGCTAGCCAGCAGATTAAAGCAAAATAGGGCGCTTGTATCGCGCCCTTAACGTTTGTCGTTGCTGTTAATTATAGGCGCCGCTGGCATAATGTAACTCATAGCTGTGGCTGTAAATCTCCAGAATATTGCCAAACGGATCTTCCATATAAATCATCCGATAAGGTTTCTCGCCCGGGTAATAATAACGGGGGGCTTTCATTCGTTTTTTACCACCGGCGGCAACAATGCGCTCGGCCAGGCCTTCAACATCAGGGTCTTGCACGCAAAAATGAAACACCCCGGTTTTCCAGTATTCAAAGTTGTTCTCAGGGTTTTGTTGATTCTTAAATTGAAATAACTCAATGCCTATTCTGTCACCGGTCGACATATGGGCGATGTGAAAATGATCCCAGCCTGCGCCAAATACATCGGTACACATCAGGCCAATGGGAGATTCATCCTCGGTAACCTTAGTGGGGGCCATAATTAAATACCAGCCCAGCACCTCGGTATAAAATTTTACCGCAGCATCTAAGTCTGGTACCGAGATGCCAATATGGGAGAACGTTCTGGGATAGGTTTTGGTGGCGTCTGTCATGGTTTAGCTCCTGTATTTACTTTAGCTACTTTTTTAGCTGAACACATTTATGTTAGCTGTACAGACTTATGTTAGCTGGACAGTGTGCTAATAAAAAATTATCATTAATTATTAAACTGATAACTAAAATTTATAGCATGCTTAATCCGCAATGGCTGGCCACCTTTATAACGCTGGTTGAAACCGGCAGTTTTACCCGCACCGCCGGGCTACGGTTTATGACCCAGCCCGGTGTTAGTCAGCAGCTTAAAAAGCTGGAGCAAAGCTGTGGCACGGCATTGGTGGTGCGATTAGGCAAGGGCATCGAGTTAACCGAGCAAGGTCGTCAGGTGTATGAGTACGCACTGGCGCAACAGCAGCGGGAAGAGCAGCTTTTCGATAGCCTTAAATTTGATGCGCCTTATGAAGGTCGATGTGTTATTGCCTGCTCCGGGGCATTGGCACAGCGCATTTATCCGTCGCTGCTGATGCTGCAACGCCAGCATCCGGGGTTGACTATTCAGCTTGAAGTGGCGCCGCATCGCAGTATCTTTCAGGGCATTAGCCAATCAACAATTGACCTTGGCATCAGCACGCAGCAGCCAGACGAGGATAATTTTAGCTATCAGCAAGCCGGTACCGAACCACTAGCGTTAATGTTACCGGCGAATATTAACGGTAATAGCGATATTATTTCCAAGCTGATGTCGCTGGGGCTGATCCAGCACCCTGATGCCAGTCATTATCTGAATTTGTATTTCAGCCATTGTGGCGATCACGCCTTATCCGATTGCGATCCGGCCATATTTCGCCAGTCAGGCCGGATTAACCAGCTATCACAAATTTTATTACCGGTTAGCAAGGGTCTGGGCTTTACCGTACTGCCCAGCAGTACCCTGAAGCACTTTGCTGATGCAGCAGAGGTAAAGCAGTACGAAGCACCCAACAGCGTGAGCGAACCACTGTACTTTGTTACCTCGCGCCATCGCCAACTGGCGGCTCGGTATGACGTGGTAAAAGCGGCGTTGATAGCGGTGTTAAATGACTAATTACGCCGCCGGCAGACAACAACAAAACCTAAGCAAACCATGTGACGAAAAAATTAAAGCCTTGACCAAGCTTGGTTTTTCGGCAAATGTAATCGCCAATTTAAGCGTGAAGAGGAAAAATAATGAAATTAGCAGCGTTAATCGTACTGGCAACAGCTTTACTACTGACAGGTTGTGCCCCAGAAGTAGGCTCAAAAAAATGGTGTGAGCAGTTAGAAAACAAACCCAAAGGCGACTGGAGCGCCAATGAAGCGAAAGACTTTGCCAAACATTGCATATTTCGCTCAGACGAATAGGCCATGCTAATGCTGGCATAGCGCTGGGATAGCGCACAGCACTGAAAAACATAAAGTAGCCTGAAATGAAGATAACAACTTCTCGCTTAACTATGGTTTCACTTACCGCAGCCGACTGGCCGTTGTTTCAGGCTTTGCACACTGAGGCTGCTGTAATTGCCTTGTGTTTTGACCCGCCCACTGAGGCTGAGCTGCAACAAAAGTTTCAGCATCGGCTAACGCCCTGGCATAACGCCGCAGAACATTGGTTGTGTCTTGCCATTATTTTGCGTGAAACAGGGCAAGCGATAGGCGTAACTGGCTTATGTTTA